>ERZ1027044.950-NODE-950-length-12682-cov-3.496793_pt1 | contig 12682 bp, 6 predicted proteins | sample MGYA00519433_ERZ1027044 | MGnify/ENA primary metagenome ERZ1027044 (study PRJEB26926, sample SAMN06164589) | human gut metagenome | biome: ENVO:00009003; feature: ENVO:2100002; material: ENVO:00002003 | host: Homo sapiens | place: USA | collected 2012 ... | reverse complement strand
GGGCTCGGAGATGTGTATAAGAGACAGCGGATAAGGTACAATATTCTACGACACAATTCATCGTATGGTTATTGATTGTAGCTGTTTTGCAGGTATTGGATTATTTCACTCCGATGCTGGGAAGTAAATATAGTGGCGGTAGTAAATGGGGTAATTGGGGATGTATTATAGGAACTCTTGTCGGTCTTCTTTTCTTGCCTTGGGGTATTATTCTCGGTCCGTTTCTAGGGGCGGTGATTGGTGAACTATTAGGAAATAAAGAGTTCTCGCAGGCACTCAAATCAGGTGTGGGCTCTTTACTCGGATTTATATTCGGAACTTTACTGAAGTTCGTTGTCTGCGGTTATTTTTGTTATCAATTTATCATAGGTCTTATTCGGTAACCTATTTGATGTTGTAAAACATTCGTAAGAATAACCTATCTATTGCCTTTACATAGAGTACTAAATCGATGTGTGTTCGTCTTTATTGAAGTAGCACATTGAGGTAGTACCATGAAAAAGACTTTTACTTATCTTTCTTTTATCATTTTATTGGGGTGGTTTCCCTCCCTCTTTGCGGGGGAGATTTATGTATCCCTGCAGGGGAATGATAAGAATCCCGGGACAAGGGAAGCTCCGTTTTATACACTAAACCGGGCGATCAAACAGGCACGTGAATGGCGTAGACTGAATCGGTCGGAAGTAGCTGGAGGAATTTATATTCGTTTGGAAGAGGGTGTTTATGCCCAGCGCAATTCTTTATTTCTTCGTCCGGAAGATAGTGGGACGCCCGATTCTCCAACAGTGATTTGTGCGGTAGATGGTGCTCACCCTGTGATTAGTGGTGGAGTTGCTGTTACAGGATGGAAGCGTGGATGCGATAATCCGGCAATTCCTGAAGAGTTGAGGCAGAAGATATGGTCGGCAGAGGTTCCCCTAATAGGAAATAGAAGAGTCGAAACCCGGCAAATGTGGGTGAATGGCAATAAAGTTCAAAGAGCTGCGCAATTTCCTGACGGAGGAATGGAACGAATGATTGACTTCAATCCGGAGGAACAAACGATAACGATCCCTGCCTCTTATGTGAACAGTTCCCGGGAATCACAGAGTATAACTGGACTACAAAATGCCAGTCAACTCGAAATGACTGTCCATCAACGTTGGGCAATTGCTATTTTGCGTGTGAAAAGTATGGACGTGAAAGACGGACAAGCTATAGTTCGCTTTCATGATCCCGAAAGTCGCTTGGAGTTTGCGCATCCCTGGCCGCAACCCATCATCGGAGGAGAGAAAGGAAATTCTTCCTTCTGCCTGACCAATGCACTGGAATTGCTGGACCAACCCGGTGAATGGTTTCAGGAATATCCTTCCGGCACGATTTACTATTATCCGCAGGCGGGCGAAAATATGGAAACTGCTGAAGTGATTATCCCTGCTTTGGAAACTTTAGTGACCATAGACGGTACATTGTCCCGTCCGGTAAAACATATACAATTTAACGGAATTACTTTTGCGCATACCTCCTGGATGCGTCCTTCTTATCAGGGACACGTCACCTTGCAAGGGGGATTTCCTTTATTGGATGCCTATAAACTACAAGAACCGGGGCTTCCGGAAAAAGCGGAACTGGAGAACCAAGCTTGGATCACCCGTCCCGAAACAGCGATACGTGTAAGAGGTGCCGAACATATTGATTTCAAGCATTGCACCTTCCGTCATTTATCGTCCACTGGACTGGATTATGAATGGGCAGTCACAGCATCGAGCGTCGAAGATTGTCAATTTACGGATATTGGGGGAACGGCTTTACTGGTTGGCGCATTTCCGGACGGAGGATTTGAGACGCACATTCCTTTTATTCCTGCTGACGTACGGGAATTATGTTCCCATATTACTATCAGAAACAATATCATAAGTAATGTGACTAATGAAGACTGGGGATGTGTAGGTATCGGTGCCGGATATGTCAGAAACATGGATATTTCTCATAATGAAGTCTGCCATCTGAACTATTCAGGGATTTGTGTAGGCTGGGGATGGACATCGCTGGAGAGCGGAATGTGCAACAACCGGATAGAAGCAAACTATGTACATCACTTTGCCCGTCGGCTATACGATGCAGGCGGTCTGTATACTCTTTCCAACCAGCCGGGTTCCGTCATGCGAAATAATCGGATCGAACATTTAATCGAGGCACCCTACGCTACGAATGACCGTGCTTTTTATATCTATCTGGATGAAGCTACGGACGGATATACAATGGAAAACAACTGGTGCCCCGCTGAACGTTTTGATTCGAACCGTCCCGGGAAAAAGAATGTGTGGAAGAATAACGGCCCTCAAGTGGCGGACAGTATTAAGTACAAAGCCGGAAGAATAAAGCAAGATTGAAACAAATCAATGGATTAACATAGTCATTAATGTACTAGTATAGCAATCAATAAACTAGTGTAATAATCATTAGAACTAGACTAGTATGGTAATCATTCAAACTAATATGATAATTATAGTAATCAATAAACGATATTTAATCAATAAAATAGATGAAACCAACGAACTACCATTTATTTGATTTCCTTGATTTCGATACCGAGTTATCAAGGAATGAGTCGCTTTGGAAAGCATACAAGCCAACGGCTGTTTATGAAAAGGAAGGAGATATTTACGTAACAGTTCCCTTTCAGAAGCAAAAGCTGGCTAACGATATGATGGCGGATACCGATGTTCCCCAGGAGGAATATACGTTAATCATCCGTCAGTATAACATCGGCATCACCCGCCTGTTTCTTGGCTTCGGTGATTATGTACTGACAGATGAGTCGGAAATGCTGCAATTCAGTGACCGGATTCAGAAAGTGCCCCTGTTTATAAAAGAACAAAAAGGAAAATGGATTCTTTCGACGGAAGACGGAACGAAGCGTGCCGTTATCAATGTGGAAGAGCCTCTATTAGACCGATGGAGCGAATTGCTTCCCGACCCTCAAGAAACGCTTGACATCACTTTATACCCTGACGGAAAACGTGAAATCCGCTTGTCAGCCTACGATCATTTTTCGCCTCCCTGCTACGATGCGTTACCTGTTGCCTTTTGCAAACGTGACGGTCGGAAAGAACGTGCAACGCTTTCTTTTGAATGTAAGCCCGATGAATGTTTTGCCGGAACCGGAGAACGTTTCTTTAAAATGGACTTAAGCGGACAGACTTTCTTCCTGAAAAACCAAGATGGGCAAGGAGTCAATAACCGGCGTACTTATAAGAATATCCCCTTCTATCTATCCAGCCGAATGTACGGAACATTCTACCACACATGTGCCCATAGCAAGCTCTCACTGGCCGGACATTCCACCCGTTCCGTCCAGTTTCTAAGCGACCAGGCATTGTTGGATGTATTTGTAATAGGCGGTGATACGATGGAAGATATTCTTCGCGGTTATCGTGACCTGACCGGCTATCCGTCTATGCCTCCTCTTTGGAGTTTTGGCGTTTGGATGAGCCGTATGACTTATTTCAGTGCCGATGAAGTAGACGAAATATGCGACCGCATGCGTGCCGAACACTATCCCTGTGACGTAATTCATCTGGATACGGGCTGGTTCTGTACCGATTGGCTCTGCGAATGGAAATTCAATGAAGAACGGTTCCCCGATCCGAAAAGATTCATCGGGCGGTTGAAAAAGAACGGCTATCGTGTCTCTTTATGGCAACTTCCATACGTTGCAGAAAATGCAGAGCAGATTGATGAAGCCAGAGCCAATGATTATATAGCCCCATTGACCAAACAACAAGCGACCGATGGTTCCAACTTCTCCGCCTTGGATTATGCCGGAACAATCGACTTTACTTACCCGAAAGCAACCGAATGGTACAAAGGATTATTGAAACAACTTCTGGATATGGGAGTAACCTGTATCAAAACCGATTTCGGTGAAAACATTCACATGGACGCCCTCTATAAAGGCATGAAGCCGGAATTGTTGAACAACCTGTATGCCCTGCTTTATCAAAAGGCCGCTTACGAAATTACGAAAGAAGTGACAGGTGACGGCATTGTCTGGGCACGTTCCGCATGGGCGGGATGCCAGCGTTATCCTTTGCATTGGGGAGGCGATTCCTGTAGCTCTTGGGATGGAATGGCAGGTTCTCTGAAAGGCGGTCTGCATTTCGGTCTGTCGGGATTTGCTTTTTGGAGCCATGATGTTCCCGGCTTCCATACATTGCCCAATTTTATGAACTCGGTAGTAGCAGATGATGTGTACATGCGTTGGACTCAATTCGGCGTATTCACATCGCATATCCGTTATCACGGAACCAACAAGCGTGAACCCTGGCACTATCCGGCCATAGCTCCGTTGGTGAAAAAGTGGTGGAAATTGCGTTATTCGCTCATTCCATACATCGTAGAACAAAGTAAACTAGCCATAGAAAGCGGCTATCCGCTCTTGCAGGCACTCATTCTGCATCATCCGGAAGATAAACTTTGTTGGCATGTGGATGATGAATACTATTTCGGCAATGATTTCCTGGTAGCTCCGGTGATGAACAGCGAGAACCGTCGGGATATCTATCTTCCCGAAGGAAAATGGGTGAACTTCTTTACGGGAGAACGTCTGGAAGGAGCATGCTGGCTGAAAGACGTATACGTTCCATTGGAAGAAATGCCCGTATATGTGCGTGCAAATGCCGTGATCCCCATCTATCCGGAAGACGTGGACTGTACGGATGAAATGGATTTAAGCAAGAGCATGGCTTTACGCATAGATAATGATTATAAAGGATTTTGGACTATGATAGATTGTGGTAGAAAATTAATTAATTTAGTATAGTATGAAAACATGGAAGAGTAATTTAGAAGAAACAAAACAACGTTATATAAATTGGTGGAACCATAAAGGAATCATTCTCAATATGTGGGAGCACTTCCAGGAAGGAGTGCAACCACATGCAGAGATAGTACCTCCCGCGCCGGCAAAAGATTTGTCGCAAAAGTGGTTCGACCCTCAATGGAGGGCGGAATATCTGGACTGGTACGTAGCGCACAGCAGCCTGAAAGCGGATATTCTTCCGGTTGCGAATACCCAACTGGGGCCCGGTTCTCTAGCCGCCATTTTAGGAGGAGTGTTTGAAGGCGGGGAAGACACCATTTGGATTCATCCCAACCCGGATTTCACCGATGAAATAGTCTTTAACCCCGAACACCCGAACTGGATTCTTCATAAAGAACTCCTGAAAGCCTGCAAAGCGAAAGCCAACGGACACTACTTTGTCGGTATGCCCGATCTGATGGAAGGACTGGATGTCCTGGCCGCACTGAAAGGAACGGATAGGGTATTATTGGACACAGTGATGCAGCCCGAAATCCTGGAACAACAGATGCAGCAAATCAACGACATCTACTTCAAAGTATTTGATGAACTATACGACATCATCCGTGAAGGCGACGAGATGGCTTTCTGTTATTTCTCGTCCTGGGCTCCCGGAAAGATGAGTAAACTGCAAAGTGATATTTCGACCATGATTAGTCAGGATGATTATCGCCGGTTTGTGCAACCTTTTATTCGTGAACAATGTCAGAAGATTGATTATACCCTTTATCATCTGGATGGAGTGGGAGCCATGCATCACCTGCCTGCCTTGCTTGAAATTGAAGAATTGAATGCGATTCAATGGACTCCCGGAGTGGGCGAACCACAAGGAGGATCTCCCAAATGGTACGATTTGTATAAGAAGATTCTGGCAGGCGGAAAGAGCGTGATGGCTTGCTGGGTGACATTAGACGAACTAAAACCTCTATTGGATCATATCGGCGCGGACGGTGTACATTTGGAAATGGATTTCCATAACGAAAAGGAAGTGGAGCAGGCCATGCGGATTGTTGAAGAATATACCGGTTCTTCTACCGCTGTAAATACCAATAAACATCAACAGGATGCCGACTTGGCAGCTACCGGACAGGAACGTATTTGTATACGGGAAGAACAACACCAGCAAGAGGATAAACTGAAACCTCTGTATGAAGCCATTGTTGCCGGGAAACTGGAACCTGCGGTTGAAATCACCCGGCAAGCCATTGCGGAAGGAATAGCACCCCAAATGATTATCAATAATTATATGATTAAAGCAATGGGCGAAGTGGGACAACGTTTCCAGGATGGAAAGGCTTTTGTTCCCCAACTGTTGATGGCAGGACGTGCCATGAAAGGGGCTTTGGAACTACTGAAACCTTTATTGGCAGGAAGTGCTTCCACTACAATCGGTAAGATTGTCATCGGTACAGTGAAAGGAGATCTCCATGATATTGGTAAAAACCTGGTGGCTTCCATGCTGGAGGGTTGCGGCTTTGAAGTCATAAATATTGGTATTGATGTGACTTGTGACAAGTTTGTGGAAGCTGTGAAGGAAAACCATGCTGACATCTTGTGCATGAGCGCATTGCTGACTACTACCATGACGTATATGAAAGAGGTTATTCAGGCATTGGAAGAGGCCGGTATTCGTAATCAGGTGAAAGTGATGATTGGCGGAGCACCTGTCAGTCAGGGGTTTGCTGACGAAATCGGTGCGGACGGATATAGTGATAATGCGAATACAGCCGTAGCAGTTGCCAAAGAACTGATTGGAAATAAAAAATAGAATAAAAAGGTACGGATTGCACGGATCAACACGGCTCTTAATTACATTGCCTATTAAAACCGTGAAATCCATGTAATCCTTGCCTAAAAGAAAATTAGATTTAAACTTACGTTACTTATTTAATACTTGAATTATGCATGTGAAATTCTTAGAGACATTAGATTGGAGTATTCTGATTGCCTACTTCCTTATTTTGATAACTATTGGTATATGGGCAAGTTCTAAACGAAAAAAGGGGAGTAGTCTTTTCCTTGCGGAGAATTCGTTGAGATGGTATCATATCGGCTTCTCCATGTGGGGGACGAATGTCGGACCTTCCATGTTGATAGCTTCCGCAAGTGCCGGATTTACTACTGGTATTGTTTCGGGGAATTATGCCTGGTATGCATTTGTCTTTATATGTCTGCTTGCTTTTGTCTTTGCTCCCCAATATTTGGGTAGTCGCATTACGACATTGCCCGAATTTATGGGAAAACGTTTCGGACAATCTACCCGTAACATCCTTGCTTGGTATACCATTATTACCATTCTTATTTCATGGCTTGCATTGACTTTATTTGCCGGTGGAGTCCTGATCCGTCAGGTCTTCGATATTCCTATGTGGCAATCGGCATTGCTGTTACTTGTCATCTCCGCTTTCTTCACGATGCTCGGCGGACTGAAAGCTGTGGCCTACACGAATGTATATCAAATGATACTGTTGATTGTAGTATCAGCCACACTGGCTATCATGGGAATCTATAAAGTGGGTGGTGTAGGAGCACTGGTGGACGCCGTTCCGGCGGATTACTGGAATCTTTTCCATCCAAATGATGACCCGGCTTTTCCCTGGCTACCTATTATCCTGGGTTATCCTATTATGGGAGTTTGGTTTTGGTGTACGGATCAGTCGATGGTGCAACCGGTTCTTGCTGCCAAGAATCTCAAAGAAGGTCAGATGGGAACCAACTTTACCGGATGGTTGAAAATATTAGATGTACCTCTTTACATTCTTCCCGGCATTATCTGCCTCGCTTTATTCCCACAATTGGAGAATCCCGATGAGGCTTATATGACAATGGTGACTCATTTGTTCCCGACAGGAATGGTCGGCTTGGTATTGGCTGTATTGACAGCAGCATTGGTAAGTACTGTCGGCTCTGCATTGAATGCATTAAGTACGGTATTCACGATGGATATCTATGTGAAGAAAATCCGACCGCAGGCCAAGCAGAAAGAGATTATCAGAGTGGGACAAGTGGTTACGGTAGTCGGTGCACTGATCTCTGTGATAATAACCATAGCGATCGACAGCATCAAGGGACTGAATCTGTTTAATGTTTTCCAGTCTGTACTGGGATTTATAGCTCCTCCGATGGCAGCTGTATTTCTCTTTGGCGTATTCTGGAAACGCACCACTACTCTGGCAGCTAATATGGCTCTGACATTGGGAACAGTGTTCAGTATCGGAGTAGGAATCTTGTATTTATGGGTGTTTCCGGCAGAACAATATGATGCATGGCCTCATTTTATGCTGCTTTCCTTCTACTTATTCGTTATCATCGGAATAGGCATGATAGTAGTCAGCCTGTGGGATAAGTCTCCGCAATTGGGCATCTTGAATATGGAAAAGATAGAGGACAAACCTGCACGAATTGTTCTTATCCTATGGGGATTACTTATTGTGACTATGATCGGGCTTTACATCTTCTTCAATGGCCACTAGTTTTTATTCACCACAGAGGACGCAGAGATTATTATCTAATAATAAAAGACTCTGTGTCCTCTGCGTCCTCTGTGGTGAAACTATTTTCTACGAAAACAATTTTCGTACGTACACAGCCCGCAAGTATATTCCAGCTTACGCACATGAGAACCCACTCCGATAATACCACTTACAGATTTGATGGGAATCATCAGGCTGGAATCTGTCAACTGAATACCACAGGGCGAAGCGACCGGAAATAAGGAGAATAGTTTTTGTTGTTCCGATACGTGCCATCCGCAATAGCCGGGGCTGTATCTGTTAGTGTGCTTCCAACCTCTCTTTTCGATAAATGCAGCCAACTCCTTTTCCATGCAATCAGCAGCCTTTTCTGCAATGATGCTCCCCAATGAGTCTGCTATATATGCTTTCACCATGTCGTCCTCTTGCTGAAGCAGATGTTGAAACTCCTCAAATTCAACTCCCGCAGTGGCGGTAAAAAAGGCAAAGGCTTCCGAACCCCGTAGTTGGCGGGCAATGGTTTTACCGATTGTGAGAACCGTATCTTTTACAGTCAGTGTTGCTTTTTCAGTGTCAAGCAGTCCGTCAGTGAGGAAAAAGAAAAAACGGGGACGAAGAAGGGGAGTGATACGGTCAAGTAACGTATTTATTTCTTCTATAACCATTCCATCCGGCATAGAATCTTTATATCCCATCGCCTCGTAAATATCTGACGATGGGATTTGCAGTTTCTGGTAAGTAAGTTCCTGTTCAACCATTATTGAACTCTTCCAATGCGGTATAAAATGCGTCTATATTAATAGAAGACGTATGTGGCGGAATATCACAACCACTTGACAATACGAAATTCGGATATGCACGGGTAGCCTCCAATAGTTGCAAAGTCGCTTCCTTCATAGTCTCCGGGCCTGCCATCTTGAAAAGGCTCACCGGGTCCAGATTTCCCATTGCCAGTGCATCGGCCGGAACCTCTTTCAACGCTTCCTCCATCTTGATTTTATTCCCGAAGTGGTAAGCGGCTGCACCGGTATAAACCATCGCTTGTGTGCAATTCCCTGTGTTTCCGCAATTATGAAGTACTACGGCAAAATGATCATCCTGTACCTTCTCTATTATTTCTTTCACAAATAAAGAAGAATATTGCAGGCAATCTTCGTTGGATAACAGTCCCGCAGCAGGTTCAGCCATGACTACACCGTTCACACCGGTTGCTTTCAATGCCATGCAATAGCGGGTGATGAAGTCACTGCATTTTCTTAATAACGTATTGGCTGCATCGGGGTTAATGTAAATCAGCATCATGATTTCCGACATATCATACAAACGTCCGGCCAGCGAATAAGGACCGATGCAACCGGCAAAAACCGGGCGGTCTGTAATATTTCTGGCTGTCAGCATATTTGCTTTAAGATATTCCGGGATTCTTCCTTTGTTTAATGCCGGAATCTCCAGTTTCTCAATAGCTGCCTCGTCTGCCAGTAAACGACCGGATACACTGGGCACCTCATTTTCCGGAAAGATAATCTCTGCCCCGAAAGCTTCCGCTTCTACCGTCAGATCCATGATGACGGTTGCGGCCGCCGCCGGGTACTTGCCACAAAGAGCCTTGATAGCCTCATAATGAACCTGTCCGTTTGTTACCGCATCATGCACCGTTTTCCCGATAAATTCGATACCCGGATGTGTCATGATCGGAATGGCAATCGTTTCCTTACGTTGGATCGTTTGGCTGATCCATTCTTTCATATTCAGTCTACCCATAATTTTAGTTTTTAATATCGTCTTGTAATAAAGACGAAGTTACCCCTCTTTTGTAATCTCGTATATGATAAAATCTGATACCGGTATAAAAATAAAGCTGCTCTTCTTTCTGAAGGGCAGCTTTACACCTATTTGATTTATCTTCGAGCTTTATTTTACCGGAATCTTATCAATACGGTTCTGATGGCGTCCGCCGTCAAATTTGGTAGAGAAGAACTCTGTCAAAATCATGTCCGCTTCTTCAGTGCTGATGAAGCGTCCTGGCATAACCAGTACATTAGCGTCATTGTGCTGACGAGCCAGGTGTGCGATTTCTGCATTCCAGCAGAGAGCGGCACGAACCCCTTGGTGCTTGTTCAGCGTCATGCTGATGCCTTCGCCGCTGCCGCAGATGGCTATGCCCGGATAGCATTCCCCGTCTTCTACGGCTTGGGCCAAAAGATGGGCATAGTCGGCATAGTCGCAACTGGCTTCGGAATCCGTGCCGAAATCCTTATAGGCATAACCTTTTTCGGCGAGGTATTCCTTCACGAACTGCTTGAGTGCGTATCCTGCGTGGTCTGAGGCTAGACCGACAGTCTTCACTTCCATCATCAGAGCATTTCTTTGACTTGGTTGTACACGTTCTGCGCCGTGAAGCCGAGTTTTTCATCAAGCACCTTGTAGGGAGCCGAGAAACCGAAGCTTTCCAGGCCGAACACCTTGCCGTTGGCACCTACCAGACCTTGGAGGTTGACGGGCAGACCGGCGGTGAGGCCGAATATCTTGGCGCCGGCAGGCAGAATCTCTTCCTGATAGCACGGGCACTGACTGCGGAACAAGCCTTCTGACGGGCAGCTCACGATGCGTACTTTCATGCCGTCGGCACGCAGCAGGGCGGCACCGGCCACGAGTGTGGATACTTCGGAACCTGAAGCGACGAGGATAACATCAGGATTCTCATCGGAACCGGCTACGATATAAGCACCTTTGGCTGCCTGGCCGTAGTCATTTCCTTCCGGCAACATTTCGATGTTTTGGCGGGAAAGGATAAGGGCAGACGGCGTGTCGGTATTCTCCATGGCGAGCTTCCAGCACACCGTGGTCTCTTCTGCATCAGCAGGACGGAGTACGAGGAGGGAATTCTGGCCGTGATGGTTTTTCAATTTCTCCATCAAGCGGATTTGGGCCTCCTGTTCAACCGGTTCGTGGGTCGGGCCGTCTTCGCCTACACGGAATGCGTCGTGTGTCCAAATGAACTTCACTGGTACCTGCATCAAGGCTGCCATACGTACGGCCGGTTTCATGTAGTCGGAGAATACGAAGAACGTACCGCACGCAGCGATGACACCGCCGTGGAGCATCATACCGATGCAGCAGCAAGCCATAGTCAACTCCGCTACACCGGCTTGGAAGAACGCGCCGCTGAAATCACCGGAGGTGAAAGCGTGGGTCTTCTTCAGGAAACCGTCGGTCTTATCGGAATTGGAAAGGTCGGCCGAAGCGCAAATCATGTTGGGCACTTGTTCTGCCAATGCGCTCAGTACGGCAGCAGAGGCGTTACGGGTGGCGTCGCCTGTTTTCTGTTTGATGGCCGTCCAGTCTACCTTGGGGGCTGCACCGCTGAACCATTCTGCCTGTTGTGCGGCCTTTTCGGGATGGGCGGAAGCCCATGCTTTTTCTTCTTCCACGCGGGCGGCTACGATACCTTTCAGTTCTTCGGCACGTTTGGCGTAAAGTTCCTTCACGTCGTCGAAAATCACGAACGGATTTTCCGGGTCTGCACCGAGGTTCACCATGGTGTTCTTATAGGCATCTCCACCGAGAGGGGCACCGTGCGTCTTGCAGTTATGTTCGTAAGAGGAATTGTCGTCCTTGCGGGCACCCTTACCCATGATGCACTTGCCGATAATCAACGTAGGACGTTGGTTCTCTGCCTTGGCTGCATTCAGTGCTTCGCGAATCTGTTCGCAGTCGTTACCGTTGATTTCAATGACGTTCCAGTTCCATGCACGGTATTTCATGGCCGTGTCTTCGGTCGTTACATCCTTGGTTTCGGTAGAAAGCTGGATGTCGTTGGAGTCGTAGAACATGACCAGGTTGTCCAAACCGAGGCAGCCGGCAATACGGCCGGCACCTTGGGAGATTTCTTCCTGAATGCCTCCGTCGGAAATATATGCGTAGATAGTCTCTTTGGCAAAAGTCGGATTACCGGTACGTGCGGCCAAGAACTTGGCAGCGATGGCGGCACCTACGGCAAACACGTGTCCCTGTCCCAACGGGCCGGAAGTGTTTTCGATGCCACGCATTACGTCTACTTCGGGATGGCCCGGGGTGGGGGAGCCCCACTGGCGCAACTGTTTCAGTTCATCCAATGTGAACTTACCGATAAGCGCCAACTGGGAATAGAGCATGGGAGCCATGTGGCCGGGGTCGAGGAAAAAACGGTCGCGTCCTTCCCATTTCGGATTAGCCGGGTCGTACTGCAAAAATTCAGAGTACAATACATTGATGAAATCGGCACCACCCATTGCACCGCCCGGATGGCCGGATTTGGCTTTTTCAACCATGGACGCAGCCAAGATACGGATGTTGTCGGCTGCGTGGTTCATTACTTGTTTACTAT
>ERZ1027044.929-NODE-929-length-12996-cov-5.344873_pt1 | contig 12996 bp, 19 predicted proteins | sample MGYA00519433_ERZ1027044 | MGnify/ENA primary metagenome ERZ1027044 (study PRJEB26926, sample SAMN06164589) | human gut metagenome | biome: ENVO:00009003; feature: ENVO:2100002; material: ENVO:00002003 | host: Homo sapiens | place: USA | collected 2012 ... | reverse complement strand
TGCTGGACGGGAACAGCTTGCAGCGCAAGGTGTTTCCGGGCGGCAAGTCCACAAAGGGGTAGCTGGCGGCAGCCAGCGCAGGGGAAGTATAGCTTCCCCTGTGATGATTGGAACAGATTGAAAATCTGCGGAAATCATCTGCTCCCTGCAAGGGGCTTCCGGCAGGACGCAACGCACCGGCTCGACCGGTGTATAGTTGCGCCCTTACTTCGTAAGGGGTTCCCCAGCTACCCTCTGTTTCACACTTTCTGCAACAGCTTCTTTCATGCCTGTTTGGGAAAATGCCTGTTTCAGAATGTCCATCACATCATCGTCCGTCAGCACTTCCGGCCTTATCAGGAAACTTTCCAGCATAGCCCCTCTGGTACAGAGCCGATGCGTCCGTTCCTTCCGGGTAAGCTGCTTCATCTGGTGTTCCAGTATCTTTTCTTCGTGCTGTGCCCGCCGCAGTCTGGCTTCGCTTTTGGCAAGCTGCTGGTTGAGCTTTTTCAGCTTTTCATTCATCACAGCAGCCCTCCTTCTTGGGGAGCAGCGTGTAAATGCGGTTCGGTTCTCCCACGCCCCGGCGCACCCGCAGGATTAGTCCAGCGTCCTCCAATTCTTTCAAGGAACGCTTGACGGTCACGGAGCTGCGGGACAAGGCCGCCGCCAGCTCCACAATGGGGAAGCGGACAAACAATATCCCGTTGGTATCCTCCGTACTCGCCGCAAGGGTGGCGTCCAGCAGTCGGGCATACATGACCTTTGCGGTGCTGCTGACCGGCAGCCGCAGTATGGCGGTGGGAAGTGGCATACAGGGCGGCAGAACGGTGTCTGCGGTCATAAATTCAAATTCCATTTAGTCGGTTTTCTCCTTTCGCTTGGCTCGTTTGGACAGGTAATGGGGGCAGTCGATCACGACAGCCCGAAAGCTCTGTTTGCACTCATGCTGACACTTCCGGCACAGGTCATTGTAGGCCACACGCCCCCGGTCATTGAGGAAGAAGGACAACTCCAACTTCCGTTTCTTGCTCATTCTCGGCATGGTGCCTCCTATCATGGAAAATCCGCCCATTTCAGCCGTAACGGTAGAGATGGGCGGATAGCGGTTTTTGGTGTCATGTTTCGGGGCGATTTTCAAGGGAAAGGCGGCCATAGAGCCGCCCTAAAAAGCCCCATAGTATCATGGACAGGGCAGACTACGCCCCGTCGATTCGTCATGTTTGGGTAGCGTTTTGGTGTCAGTTCTGCCGGGTTTCCCTGATGTCGTTCCTGCCCCTGAATCTCACAGCAGCGTTTTGTTCCCGTTGGTACGCTCGCTGCGGTCAAGGTTCCTCCAACTCCTTGCCGCAGGTCGTTGCGCTACATCGCCGGGGAGCATATCCCATCAGGCCGGTCATTCGATTGGAATAATCCATCGATGAACTGACTTAATCATAGCTCATTTTTGAACCCTTTCCCGTATGTCCAGAAAGTAGGAATACCGCCCCAAAATCGAAAATTTCCACGATTTCGGAACGGTATGGTATAATGGTTATATATGCCCGAAAACCACATGGGAAGGGAGTGGCAAACCAATGAAAGACCATGTTTCCTTGCAGGAACGCTTAAAAGATTTACGGGTGGAAAAGGGCTTGAAGCTGGAAGAACTGGCGGAAAAGACCGGCATTTCAAAATCTGCTTTAGCCAGCTATGAAAATGAAGAAAACCGAAATAAGGAAATCAATCACGGCAACCTTATCGCACTGGCAGACTTTTATGAGGTGTCCATTGACTATCTGTTCTGCCGGACAGAAAACCGGGAGCAGATAAATACCCCGCTGTCCGAACTGCATTTGACCGATGAAGCTGTGGCGCTTCTGAAAAGCGGACGGATCAATACCCGGCTGCTGTGCGAGATGATGTCCCACGAAAAATTTGCAGAGCTGATGGCTGACGCAGAAATCTATGTGGATGGAATGGTTACCATGCGGTTCCATGACATCAACAGTGCGCTGGCTGCTGTCCGGGCAATGATACTGGAAGAAAATCCCGAAGCTGCCGCAGACCGTTCCCTGAAAATTCTGGAAGCCGGTCAGATAGAGGAAGAAGATTTTTTCTGTCATGTGACACACAAAACATGGGACGCTATCCTTCACGATATACGCAAAGTCCATGAGAACGACATGGAGAGTGCGCCGGATACCACGCCCGCCGATGAACTGATAAAGGAAGTCCGAAAGGCCATGCAATCCACCGGCGACAGGGTGCAGGAATTTCTGGAAATCTTCTGCAAGGCGTTCCAGCTAAAATACAAGCGGCTCACAGACGAGGAAAGAGTGACCCTGAAAAGACTGTTCAAAAGATCGCCACTGATTAAAAATTCCGGGATCAACTTCCGGCGCAGGCCGTGGAAATGAAAACTGCCGTTGTGGGAACGGGTGTTCCTGCAACGGCAGTTTTGAATCATATATGAATTTGGAAGTCTCGAAACTCAAACAATCCATTTCCCTGTTTGAGTTTTCCGGCTCTCGATAATTGTGCAAATCCGGCTTCAATGTCACCTATCAAAGAAACAGGAATATCCAACTGGTGGTGTCCGGGCAGAACTTTTTTTATTTTGTATTTCTGTATCCGCCTTATGGATTGATAAAATAGTTGCGGATCAGTAGTTGGGTAAAATGCGTCAAGGCTTCCTTTGTATATCAAATCCCCGGAATACAAGTAATTTCTTTCTGGCTCGTAAAAGCAACAATGTCCGGGAGAATGTCCCGGCGTGTGAATAACCTGAATTTCCCGTCCGCCTAAATTCAGAAAATCTCCATCCTGCAAGATTCTTTGTGGCATACCTTGAAATATCTGATAGGCGTTAATATCAAAATCTCTTGGAAAATTACAAGGAAGTCTTGTTAAATTGTTCTTTACAACTTGCAACGGTATCGGAAACCTGACTGATAACCAGTCCTTTTCCGCTTCATATACAGCGATATTATCAAAATACTTATGCCCGCCGATGTGATCCCAATGAACATGAGTAGTAATTGCCATAACAGGCAGCTCTGTTAGACTGTCCACAATTTTTCTGATGTTGGAAACGCCTAAGCCTGTATCAATGAGAATAGCGCATTTTTCTCCACATAATAGATAGCAATGTGTTTCTTCCCAGTGTTTGTATTCGCTAATAGAGAATGTATCACGGTCTATTTGCTCAATGGTAAACCAATTATCCATTCTGCATAATTACCTCCAACAACTAAATTTCCCGGCTAAAACCACTTTGCGTTTTCATCTCTGAAATGTGGTATAGTGCCATCTTTATAAGGGTCATATCGATTTTCATTGCAACCAAATTCTTTTAAGAGGGCAATCTTGTCATCTGGTGTCCATTCAATCAGTGATATTCCATCAAACGCTTCTACATTACCGTCGTCCATTTTATTCTTAAAATACCATTCAACGATAGTCTGATTGTCTTTATGGAAAAACTGTTTGATGTCCCATTGTAAGACGGTTCCCCGGGTATTCCATTCCTCAAACCAAAGTATTATCTTCTTTATTCCGTGATATTCCGGCCCCCAGCTTTCAATATAGATGGCATTATTTGAAAAAATATCGGATATACCTAAATCTTTCTTTGTAAGCCACATATCAAACCAAAGTCTGATAATTCTTTCTCTATTGTCCATTTCGCAGAACCTTCCTTGTTAATTTGATATTTCAGCTTCTTCGTCATGCTCTAATTCAATCACATTCAAAATTCCACAGTTCAATGCTTTGCAGATACGCAGTAGTGTTTCCATACTGATATGCTTTCCCTTGCCCATGTTGGCAATCATATTGGTGGTCAGACCGGCGGACAGCCGCAAGTCCTCTTTCCTCATGCCACGCTCTTTCAAAGTGTCCCATAGCGGTTGATAGCTGATGTGCATAGGCTCCCGCCTCTCTTTCCATCGTCAAATGTTCTGTACCCATTATAGCAGAAATCTTGCGTTTCCACAATATTTCTTGACCGCACCGCCGGTTCCGTCTGGATTGTGCTTTTCCTTTCTGATTTTATTACATCTATTTCGCCATAAACTGCTTCATGCCCTGAGATTTAGCACCAGATAGCCATAGGTAAGCATTTGATATGATCTCCAGCTTTTCCCCGGCTCCACACCGTGCGTGCAGCTTTCACCGCACACGGCGTTCCATCGAATTTGGTCATACAGGGCTTGCGACACTTTGTGTGTGCTTCTTTTGCCAAATTCGACTTGTGGCCTTTCCTCCACCGTTTACTTTTTCACGGCTTCATAGGTACTACGCCACTACTTTCACTGAAACAAAGAATGGTTATTGCCTTCTCACGAAGGTATTCCCATCCACCATCTCGCAGCCTTGCAACAGGCTAAATGTTTTCAGCTTCCTGCGTTCCGATATTTCTATCATGGGCCGCATTTAGGTTCTTCCTCTAAGCCTGTATTCAATTCTTTACGAATCGTGCCGCCTGTAACGGCACATGGACTTTCATAACAACCATTTTTACTTGTCCACGAATACCTCCGTATAAGGAGTACCACCGTTTCGATGGTATCAACGTTTAGACTTGTACATTCAGAAGTTCGTCAGTATTTCCATACATACTAACCATGTGCGGCTGACACCCGGCATATAGGATGCGCTATCCACCTCTGGACAGCTTTCGATTTCAGCCTTGCAGCCAAAACTACGGCATCTCTCTGCCGACTTCACCGAGCTTCTGACAATCGGCGGTTGCGCACCTATGCCAGTCGGAGTATTAGTGTGGACGCTTCGGGGCGTTACCCCCTCATTTCATCCATCGAAATATCAGTTCTCCAAGGTTTTGGACTTCATTCGTCCTTCGACCTGTGCCTGACCTTTTCAGTCAGAAACGCATCGCACGGTTGTCGTTGCCGTAGCCCTCCAGCAGATTGATTGCGCCCCAAATGCCAAGGCCAGCGCCCAGCGCCACAACGAGGGTCTGAAGAACACCAACAGCAGAATTAAAGAAAGCCATAAATAGTACCTCCGAAAAATATGTTTTTAGATTTTGGAGGGTACATTTCTTCCACGAAGTTTCATCGAGTCGTTGTCAAAACAGGCTGCCGCCGTCAGGCGACAGGTTCACCGGAAAGGTCTGCCTGATACACCTCAACTGCATCATCCGGCTTGAGCTTGAGGCGATGGGACAGAAAACGCTCTATGTCAAAGGCGTATTTCTTGTCATAATCCGCTGTGTAGCGGTAGAGGGGATGCTTGGTGAGATCATATTTGTTGGACAGAAACGGACGGACACCGCGAAGCTGCAAGATACACTTGCCGCCATCCAGCACGGCAAGCTCATCCACGCTCATCAGCTCCTTGCCCAATTTCTGATAGTTCAGCGAATGGGAAACCTCGCGGCCACGGCTTTCGCCGGTGTTATAGCTGTCGATGGTTTCCTTGCCCAGCGCCGCCGCCAGCTCTTTCAGCGTACCGGGTTCCTTTCCACCCAAAAAGATGGAGCAGTCCATATTGCCGACAATCGTATCCGCGCTGTCTTTATACAGGGCTTTGAGCTGGCTCTGTGCCTGCAAGACAAGGCAGCAGGAGATTTCTCTGGAACGGATCGTCGCTACCAGCTTTTCAAGTCTCGGTATCTGCCCGATATTCGCGGCCTCGTCGATCAGGCAGCGGACATGAACCGGCAAGCGTCCGCCGTACACATCATCTGCCTTTTCGCAAAGCAGATTGAAAAGCTGGGTATAGCACATGGAAATGAGAAAGTTAAAGGTATCATCCGTGTCGGACATGATGATGAACAGGGCGGTTTTCCGGTCGCCCAGCGTGTCCAGTTGCAGCTCGTCATAGGCCGTCAATTCCCGCAGCTCCTGAATGTCAAAGGGAGCAAGCCGTGCGCCGCAGGAAATCAAGATGCTCTTAGCGGTCTTGCCGGCACTTAGCTTGAATTTGGCATATTGGCGGACGGCGAAGTGGTCTGGCTTGCGCTTTTTCAGCTCGTCGAACATCAAGTCCACCGGATTTTTGAAGTCCTCATCGTCCTCGCGCACCTCCATCGCATTGATAAACTCAATGAGCGTAGAGAAATTCTGTTCCTCCACCGGCGCTTCATAGTGGATGTACCCGATAAGGGCGGTGTAGAGCAGCGTTTCCGCTTTCACCCAGAAATCGTCACCGGCTTTGCCCTCGCCCTTGGTGTTGGCGATCAGCGTCGTGACCAGCTTCAAAATGTCCTTTTCCGAGTGGATGTAGGCGAACGGATTATAGTGCATGGACTTCTTGAAGTTCAGGGAATTGAGAATCTTGATCTGATACCCGTTCTTTTGCAGCGCATGGCCGCAGGAAACCACGATGTCCCCTTTGGGATCGGTGACGACGAAGCTGGTGGGATAGGTTTTTGATGTGCATTGGAGCAGATTGGGCTTCAACCAAAAGCGGGTCTTGCCCGAACCGCTGCCGCCGACGATCAGGACATTTTTGTTCCGCGCCGTTTTGGGGTCTTTGGGGCGGCTGTTCATCGTCAGCCGCTCCGTCTGCGTGAGAATGATGTTGTTCTCAAATGTGGGATCGACGTAGGGCTTGATGTCCTCGGCGGTTCCCCAACGGGCGCTGCCGTATTCCAGATTTTTGCGGAATTTCTTGGCATTTTTGCCCTTGATATAGACCGCCAGTCGAATAGCGATGGCGGCGGCAACGCCCACGCACAGGTCAATGGGATGAAAGCTGGGGACAAGGGAGTGAAACGCCGTGTTCAGGCCGGTCATAATGTTCAGCAGCTTCGTGGAAGCGTCTGAACCGGGAGCCAGCCGCACCGCCTCGCTGACCTTGGTGGCCAGCAGTGCGATGAACACATACGGAATATTGGGAAGAATGAGCTTTTTGACGTTGACTTGCTTCATCGTTCCAGCTCCTTCCGCTTTGTCCTGTCCACCACAGCCGCCTGAATGAGCGACTTGAAGTGTTGCAGCTTTTCCAGCACCGAGGGGCGTTCCGCCTTTCTGACCTGCTTGGCGGTATATTCCTTGAACGCGGCGGTCATGGCGTCGGCGTCCGGCGCTTTGAAGAACACCATGTATCGCTTTTCGCCCTTGACCTTGAATGGAGCGAAGTCAATGCCATACTTCCGGGCAATCCGGTTGAATGAGCCGATATTCTGATCGGTGACTTCAATGCTCTGTAATCCCTTATCCTTGGCGGCAAGCTGCTTGACGGTCATTTTCCCGTGGGGGTTGGCCTTGCTGTGTTGATATTTCTGATGGCCGTTTTTTAGCTGCTCCAGCAGCTTGGCAACGGCCTTACGAAATTCCTGTTCACCCAGCTTTCCGCAGGAGATCATCAGGGATACGATTCTCTGTTCAACTTCTTCCTGCATGACTTATCACGCTCCTTTCCTTCGATTTGCAGGGAGAACGCCGGGACACTAAGGCGGCACCACCAGCCGGTGCAGAAGATGCTTATTCATTTCTGCGCCCCTGTCCCTTGACGGTCAGGATGCCGTCCAGCGTGGTGGCGGTGATCCGCAGGCGCTCGGCCACGGCGATGTCGTTTTTCACACTTTCATTCACGGTGCTGCCGCAAACCACCAGCACACGAGCGCGGCGCAGATACTCCCGCGCCATGTCGATGCAGTCCTTGTGCTCCTGCGGAATCTCATCGCGTAGGAACAGTGGCAGAAACAGCGTGGGGCAGATGGGCGAAAAGCCCGCGTCATAGACCGCCCTGCAATACTTGGCGGCATTTTCGGTGTTCTCAAACTCGTTCTCGCTCCACGGAGCGGTGATGTAGGCAAGGGGGCGTTTCATCGGTATCAAATCCTTTCTCCCGGAATCGGGCATGAAAAATGACGGCCTTTAGGGGCCGCCGTGAAAATCGTGATTGACCAGCATGGCATAGTGGTTGTCGATGGTGGAAACGGAATTGAACAGCGCCGCCATAAGATAGGCTTTCGTGTTCCAGACGCGGGTGGTGTTCTCGCGGATACCGTCCATGACCTTTTCGATGTGCATGGAGGTGATCTTTTCAAAGCGCTGTTGCACGAAGCCGGTGGGATACTCCGCATCCCGCCCGATCTTGACCGTGGGGCTGCGGTTCATAGCGACCTCCAGCATAATCTCCACCAGCTCATCAAGCTGCATCCGGTCATACTGCTGACAGAGAATGTCGTATTCGATTTGCTCTCTGATCTCCGCTTTTTTCTCAAATCCGTCCGTCATTCCGTCCGCCGCAGGCAGAAAGAATGAATGAGTGCTTGATAGATCAGTATTTGATTTTTGAGTATTAGATTTCTTAGTATTTAATTGCGCGGGATTATCCGTATCTGGTGCCTCCGTATCCGGGTTATCCAGATACGGGTTTTCCGTATCTGGTAAAGTCGTATCCGGTGGAGAGGGCTTTCGGGGCTTCTCGAAGATGGTGTACTCCGTGTCGGAAATGCGCCCGTCCTTGCCGCGAAGCTGACGGCGGATGATGTAGCCCGCCAGCTCCAGCTCCTTGAGCGTTTTCCCGATGGCGTCCACGCCCTCCTTGCAGATCGCAGCCAGCCCCCGCGTGGTGTAATTCCACTCGTCGGGGAGGGAGAGCATCATGGAGAGCAGCCCCTTGGCTTTCAGGGAAAGATTGCTGTCTTTCAGGTGATGGTTGCACATCACCGTGTAATCCCGCGTCCGTTCAACGCGAAATACAGCCATATTGCTTCAATCCTTTCCGCAGAATGGTCAGGCTGTTTTGCCGTCCTCCTCGGCAAACCGCGTATCCAGCCGCTCCACGCTCCAGTTCTGCTTGAACTGTCCCAGCGGGCCGGTGCCGAACTGCGCCAGCGCACGGCGATCCAACTCCATCAGCTTTTCCCACAGCTCCGGGTGATGCTTTCGCAGCTTCCGCAGCTCGTCGATACGCTGGAATGGACAGCACCAGCAGGATGCGCGGTGGTAAATCTCATACAGCCCGCCGAAGTCAAAGCCACGGTCGTAACAGGCTTGGAGCGCCTGCGCCTCCGTGATGCCCCATTCCACGAGGGGATACCGCTCATCCTTGCAGCGCCACGCTTCATCGGCGGCGATACCGACATAGTGGATCGCGCCCAGCTCGCCTTTGAGCCGGTTGACCTCCTTGGTGATGAGGTGCGTTTTGAGCTGCCCGGTACACCAGCGGACGCGGATTCCCGGCCAGCCGTTGCCGTAGGGCGGGATGCCCAGCTTTGCACGGTTTTCCAGACTGCGGGGCTTCTGCTTGGGTTCGTCGAGCATCAGGTATTCAAAGCCCTTGGGATGCCGCAGCGTGGTAATATGGATGCCGCGCTCCCGGAAAAGATGCTCGTCCAGTTTGGCAAGGTGTTCGTACATTTCCGGGAACTCCATGCCGGTGTCCGCTGACAGCACCATATTGATGGGCATATCCCGTTCGATCATCAAAAGCAGCATGGCGGTACTGTCCTTGCCACCGGACAGGCTGACGGCGTGAAACTGCTTGCCGTTTGCGTTCTGAATGGTTTCCCGCATGGGGAAGCCGCTCCGTTTTCACTCCTTTCCCACATCACAGCTCATAGATGGGCTGCTCGTGTTCGTAGTAGGGATCGCACAGGGCGGCAAGCTCGGCCACCAAGTCCTCCAAATCCAGAGAAATCTCGCTGTCTGCCCAATCGCTGCCCTTGTAGACGCGATACTCGGTGACGTATTCGCCTTCTCCGGCGTTCACGCTGAATTTGGCAACGACGGCAAAGCCCATATCCTCCAGCAGCCACAGCTCCATCGACCGGGCGGCAAACACCGCGCCGATATAGCTGTCGCCCACGTCCTCATAGAGAAGCGTCGCTCGCTGCTTGAACAGCTCCGCGCTGCGGTAGTCCAGACTCAGCGCATTTTTGCCGTCTGCGCGGTAGGCATAGACCGTTTCAGCCTTGTTCCAAACGGCTTGCAGCAGGGCGTGATAGTCGATGTTTTCCAGAAACTCGTCAATCTCCGTTTCCGTGTAGCCGACCTCCGTACCCTTGCGGAACAGCGTGGTCAGCGCTTTTTCCAGCTCTGTTACTCTGCTCATAGTAATTCCTCCAATCACTTTAGTGACGCCGCTTTTTCCGGTCAGGGAGGATATGCCCCTCAATGACGGCGGCGTGTTTGCGGATTTTGATTTCTCCGCGCCTCTCAGATGCCTGCGCCTTGGCATATCCCACGTCGGAGAGGAACAGCCGCAGCCGTTCGCCCTTTTCACCCACAGGGGATTTCCACGACAGGACATCAAAAATAATCATGTGGCGGGTTTCGTCCATAAAGCGCTCCAGCGCAAGGATGCTGTGCCCGCCGACAAAATCATCAGCGTTCATATTCGGCACCTCGCGCTCTGATCTGAAAGGCGGCAAGCCCATAGCGGGCGATCAGAGTGGCGTTGACGATCAGGCGCAGCGCCTCCGGGTCAATGACCTCCGGTTCCGCCAAGTCCGCCATCGTGACGGCCTCCGTCTTGCCGCAGAGGTCGCGCGCTGCCATGAACAGTGCGTAGTTGTGCGGCGAGGTGTTTTTCAACACCGCATAGCCGAACTCAATCCCGTCCTTGCAGAAGCAATTTGCCGTGCGGCGGTAAATATCGTCGTTGGAGGTCAGTAGGTACATGGCCGCATAGTAGGCGTTGGTATCTCTGCGGCGGCGATAGCCCTGCACGGCGCACTGATACTGCATCCTGCGCTCATGCTGCTCGTTGCTCCAAAGGCTTCCGGGATAGTGCTTGATCAGCAGGTTCAGGCGCGAGGACAGGCGGCAGTCGCGGGGGAATGTTTCCATGACGGCCTCGCGGTAGCCGACCACACCGGCCTCGATACGCTCGGCCAGCCACGGGCAGCTGGTTCGGGGCCCCCGCAAAGTCGCAGACTTTGTGGGGAGAGGAGGAGCAAGGGAGCGGTCGCAGTTTTCGCCATCGGCGGAAACGGAGATAAGCGGACTTTGCGACGACGAGGTACAGCCCAGCTTTTTCACATACTCGGTACAGAGCTGGCAGCTCACATCCTTGGGCGTGTATTTGAACGTGTTGATATACATGGCGTCCTCCTTTTGGCATGAAAATAGCGGACAAACAAACTGCTTGTCCGCTCAACGGCTCTGGTCGCGCTGGCGCTTTTTCTGCCATGCGTCCAGTAATTTGAAAATGGTGTTCTCAATCTGGAACGGGGTATAGGAACGCGGGAAGTATTTGCGGAGCTTTTCACCGGAGAGGGTAATGTCGTTTTTCTCCGGTTTCTTCTGCTCCGTCATAATGGAGAGCATGGTGTCCTCATTCAGCTCACCGCTTTGACTGAGCTTTTTCATCCGCTGTGCCTGCGAGAGCGAGGGGGTGGCCTGTTCGCTGTCGATGGTTTCCAAAAGCAAGCCCTGCTCTTTGGGAGTCAGCGCCGCAATCTGATAAGCGGGACTGAGGGCGATCTTCTTCTCGTCCACCATCTGCTGAAGCTCCGGGACTAACTGCGTCAGGGCGATGTAGTTGCGGATGGTGTCTCCGCTCACACCGGCATCCTGACCAACTTCATCATCGCTGCGGAACTTCGCCGAAATTTTCGGCGAAGTCAGATCCGTTCGTGCGCCCTGCCGCTTGATGGCCTCCATCTTCATCTTGTAGGCTTTGGCGCGTTCGGAGGGGAGAATGTTCTCGCGCTGAAGGTTGCTGTCCACCATGATGATGGTGGCAGCGTCCCGGTCAATGTCGCGGACAATGACGGGCATGGTGGCCAGCCCCGCCAGCTCACAGGCGTGTTTGCGGCGGTGGCCTGCGATCAGCTCGTAGCCGCCGTCCTCCCGTGGCCGTGCCAGCGCGGGGACGAGGACGCCGTATTCCTTGACGCTTTCGGCGGTTTCCTGCATGGACGCATCCTCTCGCACCTGAAAGGGGTGATCCGGGAACGGATGCAGCTCAGAGAGCGAAATCTGAACGACTACTTCCTGCTGCGGTTTCGGCTTTTTGGATGGCACGGGCTTTTTGCCCGGTTCTTTCTGCGCTGTTTTTTCCGGCATTGTGTTCCTCCTGTCGGCATCTGATTTTGGGTACAAAAAAAGGACATTTCTTCTTTTCAGAGGAAATGTCCTGATTTCTTGGACGGGCTGACAGCCCGCCCAAACAGTATTTAGTTTTTGTCGTTACTATAACACCCCCTACGATATAACTACTTCGCGGCTCGATTTTTCGGTTTGGAAAAGGATGAAAAACCTTGCCAGATAACCGAAAACCCTTGATATACGGGGCTTTTCCGGTTTGTCGTAATTATACCGTAAGGGCACAGCCACGTTTCCCTTCTTATCAACATGGGCTATTCCGCCGTTGCCATCGGCAATCGTGTGGGACACGAAAGCGTGGAAATCACCTACCGGTACGTGCACCTGTTTCCTACTGTGCAGAAGGAAATGGCAGATAAATTGAACGTCGAAAGGAGCAATTAAGATGTCACTGAAAAACCGGGACAACCACAACCGCTGGCGCAACAAGACCGTTGCCTTCCGGGTATCACCGGAGGAAGATACGCAAATCGAAATCTTTGTCAAGCTCTCCGGGCTGACAAAGCAGGACTACATCACCCGCCGCCTGACCTACAAGGATGTGGTGGTGCAGGGCAATCCGAGAGTTTACAAGGCGCTGCGCGACCAGCTTGCCGCCGTGCTGGACGAGCTGCGGCGCATTGAAGCGGGCAGCAGCGTAAATGACGAGCTGCTGGATGTGATCGAAATGATCGCCGCCATCATGGACGGTATGAAGGAGGAAAATGCCTATGGAAAATGAAAATAGCAAAAAGAAAACGACCGCCCCGGACACATCTGTTGGCGCAGATGATGGGCAGCCGCTTCGCAATTCAACTGAGAACAGTATATCCGCTTTTGATGAAGAAATCAACGGTGATTTTCAAAACAACTCGGAAAGTCTGGACGAAATCTACCGCAGGATACAGCGGTTAACCGACCCGCATTACCTGCACACGATCTCCATGACAGAGCTGTACCAGACCGCATATCAGAGCAGGCCGCCCATCATCGACGGCTTGCTCTACGCGGGCGCGTACATTCTCTC
>ERZ1027044.923-NODE-923-length-13079-cov-6.890740_pt1 | contig 13079 bp, 10 predicted proteins | sample MGYA00519433_ERZ1027044 | MGnify/ENA primary metagenome ERZ1027044 (study PRJEB26926, sample SAMN06164589) | human gut metagenome | biome: ENVO:00009003; feature: ENVO:2100002; material: ENVO:00002003 | host: Homo sapiens | place: USA | collected 2012 ... | reverse complement strand
CGAAGCCGTAGTTGGGCTTGTTGGCAGAGACGATCTTGTCGATGATGACGCTGCCCTCGAGACCGGCGTTCTTGGCGATCTGGCGCAGAGGAGCCTCCAGAGCCTTCAGGACGATCTTTGCGCCGGTGCGCTCGTCGCCTTCCAGCGTGTCGCACAGCTCACGGACTGCGGGGATGGCGTTGATGGGGGCAGTGCCGCCGCCAGCGACGACTCCCTCCTGAACAGCTGCCTTGGTGGCGTTCAGAGCGTCCTCGATGCGGAGCTTCTTGTCCTTCATCTCGACCTCAGTGGCAGCGCCGACCTTGATGACAGCCACGCCGCCCGCCAGCTTTGCCAGACGCTCCTGCAGCTTCTCGCGGTCAAAGTCGCTGGTAGCAGCCTCGATCTGGTTGCGGATCTGTGCGATGCGGGATGCGATGGCGTCCTTGTCGCCTGCGCCGCCCACGATGGTGGTGTTCTCCTTGGTGACCTTGACCTGACGGGCGTGGCCCAGCATATCGACGGTAACATCCTTCAGCTCGTAGCCGAGGTCAGCAGACACGACGGTGCCGCCGGTCAGGATGGCGATGTCCTGCAGCATCTCCTTGCGGCGGTCGCCGAAGCCGGGGGCCTTGACGGCGCAGACATTCAGGGTGCCGCGCAGGCGGTTGACGATCAGGGTGGACAGAGCCTCGCCCTCAATGTCCTCTGCCACGATCAGCAGCTTCATGCCGTTCTGCATCACCTGCTCCAGCAGGGGGACGAGATCCTGAATGACGCTGATCTTCTTATCGGTGATGAGGATGGCGGCGTTGTCCAGCACAGCCTCCATCTTGTCGGTATCCGTGACCATATAGGGGGTCAGGTAGCCGCGGTCGAACTGCATACCTTCGACGATCTCGTTGTAGGTCTCAGCCGTGGTCTTGTTCTCCTCGATGGTGATGACGCCGTCAGAGGTGACCTTCTCCATGGCCTCTGCGATGAGGCGGCCGATCTCGGGATCACCGGCAGAAATGGTGCCGACGCGGGCGATGTCGTTGGAGTCCTTCACCTTCTGGCTGTGAGCCTTGATGGTCTCGACAGCCTTGGCGACAGCCTTGCTCATGCCGCGGCGGATGTCCATCGGGTTTGCACCGGCGGTGACATTCTTCATGCCCTCGGTGACCATTGCCTGTGCCAGAACGGTAGCGGTGGTGGTGCCGTCGCCTGCGGCGTCGTTGGTCTTGGTGGCGACCTCACGCACCAGCTGTGCGCCCATGTTCTCGAACTCGTCCTTCAGCTCGATCTCCTTGGCGATGGTGACACCATCGTTGGTGATGACGGGGGCGCCGAACTTCTTGCTCAGCACCACGTTGCGGCCCTTGGGGCCGAGGGTGATCTTAACGGTATCTGCCAGAGTGTCGATGCCGGCACACAGTGCCTTGCGGGCTTCCTCGCCCTGCTTGATCTGCTTAGCCATATTCTTATCGCTCCTTTATAAAAGCTTGATGATCCAGTGATGAGGGAAAGACGCTTACTCCACGATGGCCAGGATGTCGGCCTGACGCACGATGGTGCACTCTTCGCCGTCCACCTTGACCTCGGTGCCGGAGTATTTGCTGGTGAGCACCTTATCGCCCACCTTGACGGTCATCTTGACTTCCTTGCCGTCCACGACACCGCCGGGGCCGACGGCCACGACCTGTGCCACCTGCGGCTTCTCCTTGGCGCTGCCGGTCAGGATGAGGCCGCCCTTGGTGGTCTCCTCGACCTCAACAGTCTTGATAACAACACGGTCTGCAAGAGGAATGATCTTCATCGTTCTTGCCCTCCTATTATAAAATAAAAGTGAAACTTTTTCATGGCCCGGGGTTTCCCTCTCCGGGTGTTTAGCACTCCATTTCCTTGAGTGCTAAGTGTATTGTACTCATCTCAGACAGAAAAATCAAGGGTTTTTGCAAATTTCTTTGTTAATATTTTATGACAGCAAAAAAGCGCCCCCGGCAGGGCGCTTCGCAGTCTTTCCGTTTATACGCTGGCACGCTGAGCCATGAACCGCTCGTAGGCGGGCTTCGGCAGCAGGACGTGCCCCGCCAGCGGCCTGAGCCGGGCCGTGATAGCCTCGCAGGGGGCGCACTCGCCGTCCGCCGTCGCCACGATGGGGCCTCGCCCGTCCGCAGGGCGCAGGGAGACGCACTTGGCCCGGCGGTAGAGGAAGTAGGGCTTCGCCTGCTCGGTCAGCGCACCGTCCCGGAAGTGCTTCCCGCCCTTGTACATCCCCAGCAGCCGGGCGATGGTCAGTCGGCCCACCCTGCGGATGATAAAGACGTCCAGCCAGCCGTCGTCGGGCCGGGCCTCCGGCGCGGCGTAGAAGCCGCCGCCGTAGGTGCGGCCATTGCAGACCGCGCACATCAGGCAGTCCACCGTCAGCTCCTCGCCGTCGATGGTGAACGCCACCTTCCGGCCGATGTGGCCGCAGAGCTGCCGGACGATGGAGAGGGCGTAGGCCATCTCGCCGCCGCAGAAGGGGATGCGCCGGAACTGGGGGATGCCGTAGGCCACCTGTGCGTCCAGACCGGCGGCGCAGATGGTGGCCGAGAGGCCGAGGTCGGTCTCCATCAGGTCGATGTCCACCGCCCCGCCCGCGAATTGCGCGTCAAGGTCGCTGAACTCCTCCCTCGTGCCGTAGGTGCGGAGGAAATCGTTGCCGCTGCCGAAGGGCAGACACCCCACGGCGGCAAGGGCGCACCCATTGGCACCCGTCAGCGCCTCATTGAAGGTGCCGTCGCCGCCCGCCGTCCAGATGCGCACCGGCTCGCCCTCGGCCTCGGCGGTGCGCGCCGCCTCCGCAGCCAGCGCACGGGCATGGCCCGCGTACTGGGTCACGACGACCTGCAGCTTCTCCGGCGGGATGCCCGCCCGTCCGGCGGCGGCATGGATGGCCGGGGTCAGCCCGGTGGTGCAGTCCCGCTTGCCTGCGGTGGGGTTGAGCAAAAACAGATAGCGCATTCGGCTTCCTCCTCTGGTGATTCCTGCCCTCTATCATAGCGGAAAACCAGAGCAGATGCAAGAGCTTTTCATCCGACGCCCGCCGTCTGCGTCTCCTCCACCACGATGGTGCCGTCGGCGGTGCAGTCTGCCGTCCAGCGCTGGCCGAGGCTCACGCTGCCGGAGGCGATCTGGTCGGCGAAGGCCTGCTCCACGGCACGGTCCACCTGTCGGCGCAGCTCCCGCGCCCCGTAGGGCGAGCGGGCCTTTGCGGCCAGCGCCGGGCCGACCCGGGCCGTGTGGGTGAGCTGGTAGCCGCTGCGGGCCGCACGCTCTTCCAGCTGGCCCAGCAGCTTTTCGGCGATGGAGCAGAGGCTCTGCTCCTCCAGCGGGCGGAAGACGATCAGCTCATCCAGCCGCCCCACCAGCTCGGGCCGGAACCACTTTTTCGCCTCGGCCACGGCGGCCTCCGACTGCTTTTCAAAGGCGGCCTCGCTGCCCGCCCCAAAGCCCAGCGGTGCGCTCTGCCCCGCGAGGAACCGTGCCCCGAGGTTGGACGTCAGCAGGACGATGGTGTTCCGGAAATCGGCCTTCCGGCCCATGGAGTCGGTGAGCTGGCCGTCCTCCAGCATCTGCAGCAGGATGTTCTGGATGTCGGGGTGGGCCTTTTCGATCTCGTCGAAGAGGACGACGCTGTAGGGGCGGCGGCGGACGGCCTCGGTGAGCTGACCGCCCTCGTCGTGGCCCAGATAGCCCGGAGGCGCTCCCAGCAGACGGGCCACCGTGTGCTGCTCCTGATACTCTGACATATCAAACTTGAGCAGGGCTTTCTCGCTGCCGAACCAGCTCTCGGCCAGCGCCTTTGCCAGCGCCGTCTTGCCCACGCCGGTCGGCCCGAGGAAGAGCAGCGCCCCGATGGGCCTGCCCGGCTCGCCCAGCCCCGTGCGGCTGCGCCGGATGGCTCCGGCCACCGCAGCCACGGCCCGACTCTGCCCCACCACCTCGGCGTTCAGCCGCTCCTCGAGGCGGGCCAGACGCTCCCGCTCCTTTTCGCCCACCCGCTCGGCGGGCACGCCGCTGGCCTGCGCCACCACCCGGGCGATCTCCTTCCGGCTCAGGACGGGGTCCTTCTCCCCCTCCCGCTCGGCCCGGATGCGCACCGCTGCGCAGGCCTCGTCCACAAGGTCGATGGCCTTGTCCGGCAGGCAGCGCCCCGGCAGGTACCGCACCGAAAGCTCCACCGCCTCCCGCAGGGCCTCATTGGGCAGGCGGACGCCGTGGTAGCGCTCGTAGCGGGGGGCCAGCCCTTCCAGAATCTCCACCGCCTGCTTCGGGGTCGGCTCTTCGATCTGCACCCGCCCAAAGCGGCGCTCGAGGGCGGCGTCCTTCTGGATGTGGGTGCGGAACTCCTGGTTCGTCGTCGCGCCGATGAGCTGCAGCTCGCCCCGAGCCAGCACCGGCTTTAAGATGCTGGCCGCGTCGATGGCCCCCTCTGCCGCACCTGCGCCCACGATGGTGTGGAACTCATCCACAAAGAGGATGGCGCTGCCGTCCCGGACAAGCTCTTCCAGCAGGTTCTTGAACCGCTCCTCGAAGTCGCCCCGGTACTTGGTGCCTGCCACGAGGCTGGCCATATCCAGCGCCAACAGCCGACGGCCCTGCAGCATCCGGGGCACCTGCTTGTCGGCGATGCGCTGGGCCAGACCCTCGGCCAGCGCGGTCTTGCCCACGCCCGGCTCCCCCACGAGGCAGGGGTTATTTTTCTGGCGGCGGCATAGTATCTCTACCATCCGGTCCAGCTCCTTTTCCCGGCAGAACACCGGGTCCAGCTCACCGTCCGCCGCCCGGCGGGTCAGGTCGCGGCAGTATTTGTCGCTGGCCCGGCTCCCTCGCGGCAGAGGCGGGGACGTCCGGGGCTGGATGGGCAGGATGAACTGCCCCGAAAGCTGGCGGCACTCCCGCACCGCCTCGGTGAGCTGGACGCCCATCGAAGCCAGCATGACCCCGGCGGCGCAGTCGGCGTCTTCCAGCATGGCGCAGAGCAGGTGCTCCGGCTCGGCCCGGCTCAGGTGGGCGTTCTGTGCCCCGATGACGGCGTAGTCCATCGCCCGGCGCAGGTCTGCCGCCATGTCGCCCCGAGCCAGCCGGAGGGCCGTGCCGCTCCGCCCGGCGGAAAGCTGCCGCCGCACCTCCAGCTCCGAGATGTTCTTCCCGGCCAGAAAACGGGCCGCCGGGCCGCCGTCTGATTGCAGCATCGCCCACAGCAGATGGCCGGTGTCCGCCTTTTTGCAGCCCAGCCCTCCGGCCAGCTCCACCGCCTTGTCCAGCAGCTGCCCCGCCTCCCGGGAAAAGCCCTTGTACCTTCCTTTGCCGAATGCATCCCAAATGCTCATTTGCGTGGCTCCTATCTTCTGCGTGGCTCCTGTCTTCCGTATTGCCCTGTTGCATCAAAGAACAGTATAGCCCCGCCCGCCGGAAAAAAATCAGAAGTTTGTGTCACACCGGCCCCAAAGCAAAACAAAAAAGCCATCTGAGAGAATCAGATGGCTTCTTGGTTGGGGATGAGAGAATCGAACTCCCACAAGTAGAGTCAGAGTCTACCGCACTACCACTATGCAAATCCCCATTATTCGGTTTTGTCTCGCGGCGGTGAGCCGGTCAACGTGTGCTATTATACCCGCCTCCGGGCGCTTTGTCAAGCGGAAATCTGAAAAAATTTGCAGATTTTTGGAAACAGACGCACTTCCGAGATAATTTTTCGGCCTTTGCACCCGGAGGCGGCGGTCTCTTTTTGTGCTGACCAGAATCCAGCATTTTCCGCGTCCTCTGCACCATATAATAAAGTAAACTATGTTATTCTGCCTTTATTTTATGGTACACAAACTTCAAAAGGAGGACGCCTTATGCTGCAAGCCCATCCCAAGACCGCCCAGACGCTGCTTTCGCCCCGTATCCCCCGCGACAGCGAGCACGAGCGCTATGACCCCGAGCTGGAGGAAGAGCTGAAAGAGTGCCTGTTCTGCCTGCGGCGGAACGCGATGATGTTCGACCTCGAGGTGGACTCCGACCTCATCGAACAGCGCATCTACGAGCGGCAGGCCCTTTTGTGCCGCTACCGCTACCTGCTGGCCCGCGCCCGGGAGCTGGGGCTGCACACCATCCTGAAAAAGTATCAGCCTCTGGGCTAAAAAACGCCGCGCGGAATCTTGACAGAATCCCCACATCGTGTTATCATACATAAAGATAACACTGTATACAGAGCGCTGTATACAAAACTTTGGAGCTTAGAGAGGTTTTCAATTATGGAACGTATTAAGACTATCGCTACTCGTGACCTGACCAAGAGCGTCGTGACCGGCGGCTGCGGCGAGTGCCAGACTTCCTGCCAGTCTGCCTGCAAGACCTCCTGCGGCGTCGCAAACCAGCAGTGCGAGAACAGCAATAAGTAATCATTGCAGACCCTATGCCGCCTTTGCAGGGCGGCATTTTTTTATGGCAACAATAGATTGGAGAATGAAATGGTACACCAGTATCAACTGAACGGATATAACATCGTGCTGGACACCTGCAGCGGCTCGGTGCACGTCGTGGACGACGTGGCCTACGACGTCATTGCGATGTACAAAGAGCACTCTGCCGACGAGATCGTGGCCGCTCTGCTGGCCAAGTACGGCTCCCGCCCCGACGTCACCGAGGCCGACCTGCGCCAGTGCCTCGAGGATGTGGCCTCTCTGGAGTCCGCAGGCAAGCTGTGGGCACCCGACGTCTACGAGAACATGGCCTTCGACTTCAAGAACCGCCAGACGGTGGTGAAGGCCCTCTGCCTCCACGTCGCCCACACCTGCAACCTCAACTGCTCCTACTGCTTCGCCTCGCAGGGCCGCTATCAGGGCGACCGCGCCCTGATGAGCTTCGAGGTGGGCAAGCGGGCCATGGACTTCCTCATCGAGAACTCCGGCACCCGCCGCAACCTCGAGGTCGATTTCTTCGGCGGCGAGCCTCTGATGAACTTCGACATGGTGAAAAAGCTGGTGGCCTACTGCCGCGAGCAGGAAAAGATCCACAACAAGAACTTCCGCTTCACCATGACCACCAACGGCGTGCTCATCGACGACGACGTCATCGACTTCTGCAACAAGGAGTGCCACAACGTCGTCCTGAGCCTCGACGGCCGCAAGGAGGTCCACGACCGCTTCCGCAAGGACTACGCCGGCCATGGCAGCTATGACGCCATCGTCCCGAAATTTCAGGAGTTCGTGAAGAAGCGCGGCGACAAGAACTACTATATGCGCGGCACCTACACCCACTACAACACCGACTTCACCAACGACATCTTCCACATGGCCGACCTCGGCTTCACCGAGCTGAGCATGGAGCCGGTGGTCTCGAAGCCCACCGACCCCAGCGCCCTCACCGCCGAGGACCTGCCCATCCTGAAGGAGCAGTACGAAATCCTGGCCAAAGAGATGATCAAGCGCGACCGCGAGGGCCGGGGCTTCACCTTCTACCACTACATGATCGACCTCACCGGCGGCCCCTGCATCTACAAGCGCATCTCCGGCTGCGGCTCCGGCACCGAGTACATGGCCGTTACCCCGTGGGGCGACCTCTACCCCTGCCACCAGTTCGTCGGCGACCCCAAGTACCTGATGGGCGACATCTGGAAGGGCGTCACCAACACCGCCGTGCGGGATGAGTTCAAGCACTGCAACGCCTACGCCCGCCCGGAGTGCAAGGACTGCTGGGCCAAGCTCTACTGCTCCGGCGGCTGTGCGGCCAACGCCTACCACGCCACCGGCAGCATCACCGGCGTCTACGAGTACGGCTGTGAGCTGTTCAAAAAGCGCATCGAGTGCGCCATCATGATCAAGGTCGCCGAAAATCAGGAGCTTGCCGCGCAGGGCATCGAGGTGCCCATCGAGCTGGGCACCACCTGTAACGCCTGCGCAGACGGCGAAGCCTGCGAATAAGCGCCTATGGACACGCCCATCGTTGATTTTGTCCGCCGCTACGCCCAGCAGCGCACCACCCGGATGCATATGCCGGGCCACAAGGGCTGCGGCCCGCTGGGCTGTGAGGCGCTGGACATCACCGAAATTGCGGGCGCGGACGAGCTGTACGAGGCCGAAGGCATCATCGCCCGGAGCGAGGCCAACGCCGCGCAGCTCTTCGGCACCGCCCGCACCTATTACAGCACCGAGGGCAGCAGCCAGTGCATCCGGGCCATGCTCCACCTTGCGCTCCAGATGCAGCCTGCGGGGAAATCCCGCCCCGTCCTGCTGGCGGCGCGGAACGCCCACAAGGCCCTGCTCTACGCAGCCGCCCTGCTGGACTTCGACATCCGGTGGCTCTGGCCCGCGCCGGACGCCGCCGGGGCGCTCTGCACCTGCCCTGTGGAGCCGGAGGCCCTCGCCTGCGCATTGGACGGGCTGACCGCCGAGGGCCGTACCCCCTTCGGCGTCTACCTCACCAGCCCGGACTATCTGGGCTTCGTGCAGGACATCGCCGGGCTGGCGGCAGTCTGCCACGCCCACGGCGTCCCCCTTCTGGTGGACAACGCCCACGGGGGCTACCTCCACTTTCTGAAGGAGGGCAGCCGCCACCCCATCCAGCTGGGTGCCGACCTCTGCTGTGACTCGGCCCACAAGACCCTGCCCGTCCTCACCGGCGGGGCCTATCTCCACCTCGGGCCGTCGGTGCAGGCCGACGAAGCTGCTGTACGCAATGCGCTGGCCCTCTTCGGCTCCACCAGCCCGTCCTACCTCATCTTACAGTCGCTGGACGCCGCCAATGCGCGGCTGGCAGACGACTTCCGGGAGAAGCTGGCCCTCTGCCGCTGGCGTCTGGGGATGCTCTGCCGGGAGCTGGATGCCTTCCGGCCCGGGCTGGCCCTCCCCCTCACCGGGGCGCACCGTGAGCCGCTCAAGCTGACGCTGGACGCCGCCGTGCTGGGCCTCTCGGGCCAGCAGCTGGCGCAGGCTCTGCGGGAGCAGGGCGTGGAGTGCGAGTATGCCGACCCCCGCTATCTGGTGCTGATGCCCTCCCCCGAAAGCTCCGCCGAGGACTTCGCCCGCCTCCAGAAAGCGCTCCACGCTCTCTGTGCCGAAGCATCTTCCGCTGCGCCCGCCTCGGACAGCGACGCCGCCGCCTTTGCGGCTCTGGCTGAGGCGCTTCAGGTGCAGCCCCGCCCCGCCGCCATCCGGGAGGCCGTCCTCGCCCCACAGGAGATGGTGCCCGCTGCCGAGGCTGTGGGCCGCATCTGCGCCGCACCGGCGGTCTCCTGTCCGCCCGCCGTCCCCATCGTGGTCAGCGGCGAGGTCATCCCGGCGCAGGCCCTCCCCCTCTTTGCCCGCTATGGCATCGGGCGGGTGGCCGTCGTAAAAGATTGACTCCAAAAGGCCGGGCGGCTGTCTGCCCGGCCTTTTGTGTCCCCCAAGTGTTAAAAATCGGCTAAGAACCCCGCATTTTCCTTGACAATCCTCTCCAGTTCTGGTTTAATAGTCTGGATAAAAGGGAGTAAAGGGCATCCCGCCTTATGGGGGTGCTGCATGACAGCGTCAGCACGGCAGAAATGCCCGGTGTCATGCGTTCGCTTGAGACTTTTGTCACAGTATCTGGTGCTGTGGCCGAAGTCTCTTTTTTTCGTCATTGCACCGCAAATTTCAAAGGAGGCAATGACATGGAATTCTGGAATGCATTCGCCAGTCTGTTCTCTAATTTCGGGAACCTGACGTGGCAGATGGTGGTGATGTGGGGCATCGGCGCGCTCCTCATCTACCTTGCCATCGCAAAAAAAATGGAGCCGAGCCTGCTTCTTCCGATGGGCTTCGGCGCCATCCTCGTCAACCTGCCCTTGTCGGGCGCGATCACACAGGGCGACACCGTCGGCCCCATCTCGGCTCTGTTTGAGGCAGGAATGTCCAACGAGCTGTTTCCCCTGCTGCTCTTCATCGGCATCGGCGCGATGATCGACTTCGGCCCGCTGCTGGAAAAGCCGTGGCTGATGCTCTTCGGCGCGGCGGCACAGTTCGGCATCTTCTTCACCCTCTTCCTCGCAGGCTTCTTCTTCGATTTGAAGGACGCAGCCTCCATCGCCGTCATCGGTGCGGCAGACGGCCCCACGGCCATCTTTGTGGCAAATACCCTCAACTCCCAGTACCTCGGCGCCATCATGGTGGCGGCCTACAGCTACATGGCGCTGGTCCCCATCGTCCAGCCGCCGGTCATCAAGCTGCTGACCACCCAGAAGGAGCGCCGCATCCGGATGGCCTACCAGAAGGGCAGCGTCAGCCAGCTGACCAAGATCCTCTTCCCCATCGTCGTGACCATCATCGCAGGGCTTGTGGCCCCGGCCAGTGTGGCGCTGGTGGGCTTTTTGATGTTCGGCAACCTGCTGCGGGAGTGCGGCGTACTGAACGCCCTGAGCGAGACGGCCCAGAACATCCTCGCCAACCTCATCACCATCGTGCTGGGCCTGACCGTGGCCGGGCAGATGACGGCAGACAAGTTCGTCCGGCCCGACACCCTGCTCATCCTTGCGCTGGGCCTCGTGGCCTTCGTCTTTGACACCGCCGGCGGCGTTCTTTTCGCCAAGCTGCTCAACCTTTTCCTCCCGGCAGACAAGAAGCTCAACCCCATGATCGGCGCAGCGGGCATCTCGGCCTTCCCCATGAGCGGCCGCGTCGTCAACCGCATGGGCCTCGAGGAGGACAACCAGAATTTCCTGCTGATGTACTCCATCAGCGTCAACGTCTCGGGCCAGATCGCCTCCGTCATCGCAGGCGGACTGATCCTGACTCTGATGAGCTAAAGGAGGGACTGAAATGCTTCATCTTACTTCTTGGATGACCACCCTGCCTATCATGGTCATCGGAATGCTGGGCATCGTGCTCGTCATCGGCGTCATCGTTCTGGCCGTGATGCTGCTGAACCGGCTGACCGGGCGGAAATGACCCCCCATCCCTGATGCGATAATGCAAAAAGCCTCCGGCTGCACCCAGTGTGCAGAGCCGGAGGCTTTTTTCGTTCTTACTCTTCTTCGTCCTTCGCCCAGTGGTAGGCGCAGCGGACGGCCTTGTTCCAGCCCTTGATCCGCTTCGCCCGCTCCTCCTCGGAGATGGCCGGCTGGAACACGCGATCCACCGACCAGTTGCGGGTGATGTCCTCGGTGGACTGCCAGTAGCCCACGGCAAGGCCCGCCAGATAAGCCGCGCCCAGCGCCGTCGTCTCCACGCAGCAGGGCCGCTTGACCTCGAGGTCGCTGAGGTCGGCCATCGTCTGCATGAGGTAGTCGTTGGCCGACGCGCCGCCGTCCACCCGGAGGGACTTCATGGAGATGCCGGAGTCCGCCGCCATGGCGTGGAGGACATCGTTGACCTGATAGCAGATGCTGTCCAGCGTGGCCCGGATGATGTGGTACTTGTTGCAGCCCCGGGTCAGGCCCACGATGGTGCCCCGGGCGTACTGGTCCCAGTGGGGCGCGCCGAGGCCGGTGAAGGCCGGCACGACGTAACAGCCGTTGGTGTCCCGGACCTTCCGGGCCATGTACTCCGAGTCCCGGGACTCTTCCAGCAGGCGCAGCTCATCGCGGAGCCACTGGATGGCCGCACCGGCCACGAAGATCGAGCCTTCCAGCGCGTAATCCACCCTGCCGTCGAGGCCCCACGCGATGGTGGTCACGAGGCCGTTCCGGGAGGTGACGGGCGTCTCGCCGGTGTTCATGAGCAGAAAGCCGCCGGTGCCGAAGGTGTTCTTGGCTTCGCCGGAGGCAAAGCAGGTCTGGCCGAAGAGGGCCGCCTGCTGGTCGCCCGCCGCACCGGCGATCTTGATCTCGCCGCCGAAGTGCATCGGGTCGGCGTACTCGTAAAAGCCGCTGGACGGCATCGGCTTGGGGAGCATCTGCTTGGGGATGTTCAGCTCCTGCAAAATTTCGTCGTCCCATTCCAGCGTGTGGATGTTGAACATCATGGTGCGGCTGGCGTTGGAATAGTCGGTGATGTGCGCCTTTCCGCAGGTCAGCTTCCAGATGAGCCACGTTTCCACGGTGCCGAAGAGCAGTTGGCCCGCCTCGGCCTTTTCCCGCGCACCGGGGACGTTATCGAGGATCCACTTGAGCTTGGTCGCCGAGAAATAGGCGTCGAGGATGAGTCCGGTCTTGGCCCGGAACATTTCCGTCAGCCCTCTGGCCTTCAGCTCGTCGCAGTATTCGCTGGTGCGGCGGCACTGCCAGACGATGGCGTGGCAGATCGGTTCGCCCGTCTCCTTATCCCAGACGATGGTCGTCTCCCGCTGGTTGGTGATGCCGATGGCGGCGATGTCCTCCGCCCGGGCGCCGATCTTGTTCATGGCCGAGAGGGCCACGCCCAGCTGGGTGGCCCAGATCTCGTTGGCATCGTGCTCCACCCAGCCCGGCTTCGGGTAATACTGGGCAAACTCCTTCTGCGCGACGCTGCAGATCTCGCCTGCCTTATTGAACAGGATGCAGCGGTTGGAGGTGGTTCCGGCGTCCAGCGCCATGATGTACGACATAGGCTCTTTTCTCCTTTTCCTGCTCTTGGTTTCTGGTTCAGAACGCCAGCGCGGGGCTGACCTCGTTCCGCCGCTGAGTCTGGACGATGCACTCCCGGTCCGGCACAACGCCCGCCGCACCGAGGGTGGAAAAAACGGTCTGCAAGGCCAGCGCGGGGGTGTTGTTCTCCTGCGAGAGGTGGCAGAGCGCGAACTTCTTGCAGCCCCCCTGAATGAGTTCCAGCAGCTTGGCTGCGCACTCGTCGTTGGAGAGGTGCCCTCTCACCGACTCGATGCGGGCGCGCAGATAGTAGGGGTACGGCCCGCTGCGGAGCATATGCAGGTCGTAGTTGCTCTCCAGCGCCACGAGGTCGCAGTCCGAGAGGGCTTCATGTACGACGGGGGTCAGCACACCGAGGTCGGTGGCGATGGTCATGGTCTTTTCGTCGGGGGTATGGATGCGGTAGCCCACGCAGGGCACATCGTGGCTGGTGGGGAAGGCTTTGACCCCGAATCCCCCGATCTCTGCTTCCCGGCCCGGCGTCAGGGCCGTCATATCGCAGGAGGGGGGGACGACATAGTTCTCCTCCAGAAACCCCAGCGTCTCCTCCGCGCCGTACACCGGC
>ERZ1027044.903-NODE-903-length-13357-cov-9.698917_pt1 | contig 13357 bp, 14 predicted proteins | sample MGYA00519433_ERZ1027044 | MGnify/ENA primary metagenome ERZ1027044 (study PRJEB26926, sample SAMN06164589) | human gut metagenome | biome: ENVO:00009003; feature: ENVO:2100002; material: ENVO:00002003 | host: Homo sapiens | place: USA | collected 2012 ... | reverse complement strand
CAACCCCGGCGTGCTGGCACTGGTACGCAAGCGCGGCGAGGAAACGCTGGTGGGACTGTTCAACTTTACCGAGTACCCGGCGGGGGCCAGTCTGGACGCTCTGGGCGGCAAGTATCACACCCCGGAGGGCACTTCCGTCTGGCTGGCGGATGTGGAGCTGGAACCGTATCAGGCGCTGCTGGTAAAAAACAAATAAGCAAAAACCAGAACTGCAAGCTGAATCAGCGATGCAGTTCTGGTTTTTTGTGGTTCTTTTTAATGTGTCACCGTCACGGATCTGTTGCCTGCAGCACGCAGGCACAATACCCCGGCTCCGGTTGGTAACAATGGATGGTCAGGTATTTATCCGCCTCCGGGCTGTAATCGTGAAGAGTGTGCTTTGTGCCGTTCAACGCCACATCTGCATACGATACCAGCCACTTTTTATCGCCATTGGGGAACACCTTGTAAAAAGAGCGATCCAGCATTTCTTCCACTGGCACACCCTCGATATTTGCCATTTCTGCGTTGCAGTAGCGGAAGATGAAATCCACGCCATGCCCATCCTCATTAAAGACCAGCTCAATGACGCAGAACGCCAGCGGCATATCGTCCAGCAGGCTGCATTTTTCCAGCAGGCTCATGTTCATGGAGTGGGGCTGTGTGTCTGCCACCCCAATCTCCGCACGCAGGCGGCGATGGTCGCGCATCCCACGCTTGCGTCCCTGAAAGGTGCGCCCGTCGGACATGGTATAGACCCCATCGTTGCTGATATTTACGATCTGGCTGCGGCACACTGCGATCCCTTTGCTGATGTTCAGAAACCGATCTTCCGGCAAAACGGACAAGACGCTGTGCAGCGGAGCATACAGCGCAGCTTCCTCCCCGTCCATGCGGTGAACGACCGTTTTGCGGTCGTTACGGTAAAGATACAAGATGTTTTCTGGGCAAAGGTCATTTTTCTGAAACCACTCATGCAGATCATTCATCGCCATACTCCTTTGTCAGTTGGATATGTTTAGTATAGCATACCTCCGTGCAGAGCACAAGAACAGCTTGATCAAAATTCATTTCAACGGAGTTTTCGCCAATTTATATCGAGCGTTTTTGTCAATATTCACGTTTTTAATGTTGAAAGTGCAGAAGCCGTTGACTTTCAAGCATTTCCTGTGTATTCTGTAACATAGAAGGTCAAATGGTTTTTTGCAAGAGGTATGAAGCACATCAAACGAGAGATCTGACAGGAGAGCTTCCACTATGAAAATGGCTCGCCGAGATTTTCTGAATGTTTCCACTGGGCTGCGGTGGTATGCGCAACCGCGCTTCTACCTGTGGAGAAAGCCGCAGCAGCACAACAAACGATGGCGGCGCAGGAACTTCTGGAGCAGGCGTATCTGTACGCCTTTCCACTGGTTCTGATGGATGCGACCCGAAAGGTTTCAACCCACACAGAAGCACCGAACAGTACCCGTGCGCCGATCAACCAGTTCTGCCACACGGAAAAGCCGGCAGACGCCCACGGTCTGTGTAAAATAAATCCAGATATAAAGGAGGCAAACCACCATGAAGATGACCCGCAGAAACTTTCTTTCCACTTCAGCGGTTGCGGCGTTAGCCTGCGGCGCATCCCTGACCGCGCACGCAGCAGGCAGTACCGATGAAAACAGTCTGAACTTTATCACAGACATTTTCAAGGACCCCACCCAACCGGGCGAGATCGAAGAGGCAACTGCTATCACGGCAGAAAAGAACGCCGAATGGTATGAAAAGCTGGATTTTTCCGACCGGCGGGAACTTGACAATGCAGCACGCGGCCTGCTGGACAATCAGGAAGGCAGGGTCATCTACAACGATGACGGAACAACGGCATGGGATCTGCAAGGCTATGGGGATCTGGACCGTGATGCGCCGGATACGGTCAACCCGAGCCTGTGGCGGAATACCCAGCTCAATGCCAAAGCCGGTCTGTTTGAAGTATGTGACGGCATCTATCAGGTGCGTGGCTTTGATATGGCCAATGCGACCTTCATCCGCACCAACAACGGCTGGATCATTTTTGATGTCCTGATGTGCAAAGAAAATATGCAGGCAGCAAAAGCGCTGATGGAAAACCGGTTCGGACCGCTGGATGTCAAAGCTGTGCTGTACAGTCATAGCCATGTGGATCACTTTGGCGGCGCAGAGGGTGCGATCGACCGGAACGATGTAGCGGACCCCAGCCTTTCCATCGACAAACAGCTTGCCTCGGGCAAAACGGTCATCCTTGCACCGGAAGGATTTTTGAAACACGCCATCAGCGAAAATGTCTATGCCGGCATCGCAATGGCCCGGCGTGCGCAGTACCAGTATGGCACGGTGCTGGAAAAAGGGGAGAAAGGAGCACTCTCCATCGGCATCGGCATGGGACAATCTACCGGTCAGGTGAGCCTCATTGCACCGACCTATGAGATCGGGGAAGATGTTCCAAAGCTGACCATCGACGGGCTGGAGATCGAATTTCAACTAACCCCCGGCACCGAAGCCCCTGCCGAAATGAACGCCTATTTCCCGAAGTACCGTGCCCTCTGGATGGCCGAAAACTGCACCGGCACCCTGCACAACCTCTACACACTGCGTGGCGCACAGGTGCGGGATGCCAACGATTGGGCGAAGTACATCATCGAGGCTGACCAGCGCTTCTGTGACAAGACCGACGTGGTGTTCCAGAGCCACAACTGGCCGCACTGGGGCGAGGAGATCCATGAATATCTGCTGAATACGGCAGCCATCTATAAGTTTATCCACGACCAGACTCTGCATTACATGAATCAGGGCTATACCTCCAACGAGATTGCCGCCATGATCTCGCTGCCGGATGCCCTCGAAAAAGTCTGGTATACCCGCCAGTATTACGGCACGCTGCCGCATAACGCCAAAGCCATCTACCAGAAGTATCTGGGCTGGTACGATGCGAACCCGGTCAACCTGAACCCGCTCCCGCCCAGCGATGCCGCTAAGAAGCTTGTAGAATATCTGGGCAGCACGGAGCTGGTGCTCTGCAAGGCAAAAAAGGACTATGCAAAGGGCGAATATCAGTGGGTGGCACAGATCACCAAGGAGCTGGTCTTTGCAGACCCGTCCAACCAGAAGGCACGCAACCTATGCGCCGATGCGCTGGAGCAGTTGGGTTATCAGGCGGAATCCGGTGCGTGGCGCAACGCCTACCTGATGGGTGCGGCGGAACTGCGGAACGGCAATCTGTCTGGGCGGGCCCGCACGGCGAATGGTCTCACCAACAGTATGCGAGCAATGACGGTTTCCATGCTGTTGGATTATATCGCCATCCTGACGGATGCCAACGCTGCACAGAATGATGACCTGACCCTGAATCTGACCGTAACGGATGAGAATGAGCAGTTCTATGTCACCCGCAAGAACGGCGTGCTGCTGACCTATCCCGGCGAGAATCGCCCGGATGCGCAGGCGTCCGTTACTTGTCGGCGGCTTCAGTTGTTTGCTCTGATGACCGGTCAGCAGGCAGGTCAAGTCCAGATCAGCGGCGATGCCACAGTCCTGAAACGCCTGCTGGCGTATGCCTCCAAGTTTGAAAAGACCTTCAATGTCATTGAACCGTAAAAACGGCTTCTGATCTCGGGATATGTCAAGAGGGCTGTTGCAAAATAGCCCAAACGAAAAAAATGAGATAGACTTCCCCGAAAGGGGTTACCTATCTCATTTTTGTTGTAAGCTGAAACTGCAATGAACCAACTACAGCATGAACAGTATACAGGAAAGGGCGGCATAGCGGTTGGCACTGCCCTCTGCCTTGGCCACAAGAACGCATTCGCCCGCTTCCACCACTGTTCCGGCGTAGACGGTGGCACCGGTGGTCTTGCGTACTGGCATAGATTCTCCGGTGAGGGCGGCTTGGTTCACCATGGCTTCGCTCTCCAGTACCATGCCGTCCAGCGGTATCGGCAGCATGGAGACGCAGAAGCTCAAGCCCTACCACATGGAGAACCTCTACACGACCCTGAGCAAAACGCCCTGCGGTTCGTATGTCGAGGGAAAGAAGCAGGAACTGACCGAAAAGCAGAAGCAGCGGTTTCTTTCCGGCACGACCAGCCCGCAGGCTGTACCCGCCGAAGGCGAACCGACCATCTCTATGACCGCTCTGCTGGAGCTTCTGAAGAATGCAGACCCCGAAGTAAAGGCGCAGCTCCGTCTGGCTCTGTTGACTTGATGCAAAATTTACCACGCATTTCAAAGTAATTCCAGCCCATGCAAAGGATTCCTACGAAAAAGCCAACCGTGCAAAAACCGTGCCCTGACCGTGCAGACCCCGATTTTTCGGGGTACATAAACGAAAAAGAGCGTCAAATCTTACGATTTAACGCTCTTTTATGAGCGCACCTCCAGGGACTCGAACCCTAGGCCCACTGATTAAGAGAAACCAACGTGCAACAATTGTCAATTTCTAGAATTACGCAGATTCGTTGTTTTTATCGCTTTATCGTAAATTTGAGTTTTGCATCTGCTGCATCCTTTGCATCTGTTATCCAGCTGTTCCGGTGTGCAAAAATGTGCAGAGCCAAAATCAGCCCCTTAAACAGGCATTAAGTTTTTATGCAAAGCCGGGAAACCGGTCAGGTTCGAGCCCAAAACAGCAGCTGAAATCTTGCCTGTTTAGACCAAGCATCAAATGTACATTCACAACTATGATTCATGGCAGGGATTTGGACAATCGAACAGACATCACCTTAATATAGAAAGAGGTTTCCTTATGAACAAACTGCTTTCCTGCCGCTACAACATGGACACCAACCGGGTGGAAGCCCGGTTCGAGGATGGCACTACCCTTGCCATCGACTGCATCGCTGTCGAGAACGAGTACGGCAACACCCCGGCACAGCGGGCAGAGCTGGACTGGCTGCTGTACAATAAGCCGCTGGAATATGCACAGCTTGTGCTGAGAGGGGAGATTGAGCACTACCTGTCACTTGGCTGCGACCATGGAAGAATGGAAGATTGATTGACAAGGTTACATAACAGTTAACACAGCTTGCATTTGCCCTGCAATTTTTCAGAATGGAACGCCCCAAGGGCATCTGGTCTATATCCGGCAGATTTTTCATAAAGAATCTGCCGGATATTTTTGTTTGTCATGAAGGAAGTCTTGCTTTTCACTTCAAAATTGGATACAATATAAAAAAGACATTTGCACGGAGGGTTCTATGGAATATATCGGCATCCAGAAGAAAAACGGCGGTGTGGTGGAAGCCCTGCAGCAGGCCATTTTATCTGGGCAGATCCCGGCGGGCACTGAAATGACCCAGAATGAACTGGCAGAGAGTCTCGGTGTCTCCCGGATGCCGGTGCGGGAGGCCTTGATGATCCTTGAATATCAGGGTCTTATCATCCGCCTGCCCAACAACCATGTAAAAGCTGCTGATTTGAACGAAGATGCCCTGCGGCAGATTCTGGCGTTAGGTGCGCAGCTGGAACGGCAGGCCATGCGTACGCTGCCGCAGGATGCGATGTTGGCAGGCGGCGAGATGCTGCAGCACCGTACCCTGCGGACCGTCCTGCCATATCCGCTGCATCGCAAGCTGCTGGAGAGCATCCAGGAGACCTACATTGCCTTTGCCGTGAGCGCACGTCCTACGCCGGTGAACGACCGGCTTGCCCGCCTGCTGATGCTGGACCGTCAGGGCTCCCCTGATGTGCCGGATGCATGGAATGCCTATGAAGAAGAACTGCTGCATCTGATTTTAACGATAAGGAGTCAATATGCTGGGACTGAAACCCATTAAGCTGCTGCCTGCCCGCGAGCGGGTAGCTTCCGCTTTGCGGAAAGCCATTATCTCAAAAAGTATCCCGGAGGGCGCAGAACTCACGCTGGAAAACACCGCACAGGAACTCGGCGTGTCGGTCACGCCGGTGCGGGAGGCCTTTCAGATCCTTGCCCGTGACGGTCTGCTGGAAGTCAAGCAAAACAAGTGTGCCATTGTGCTGGGCGTGACGGAAAAAACGATTCGGGAGCACTACCAGCTGCGCGCTGCGCTGGAAGGCACCGCCTGTATGCTCTGCTGCCAGAACAACGCTGACCTGTCCAAGATCAAAAACTGCGTGGATACTGCTGAGGAGGCTCTTTCTCATCAGCAGGCCGGAAATTATACTGACTACAACCAGTCCTTCCATTTTGAGATCTGGGAAGCTTCCGGCAATGAAAAAATGCGCAATCTTCTCTCGGAGCTGTGGAACGGTCTGTCCGTTGGTGTGGAAATGAGCGAGTTGGACTATGCCCTCAACTCCCAGAGCGAGCATAAAAAGATCTATGCGGCGCTGGAAGCACGGGATGCGCTGGCCGCACGGGCTGAAATGGAAAAGCACATCTACCGCAGTATGGACGATGCGCTGACCTATTATTTATAAGATCAAGGAGGACAAGACAGTGTATACCTGTGCGAACTGTACGGTTCTGGCCTGCGCCAACAACGCACCAGAAAAGATGCCCAAAAACTGCCCTATGCGGAATGCTTCAGTGATGGAGGCCGCCCGCGCCGGCTACGATCTGCCCGAGAATCACGATTTCTACGTCAACTGTTCGGCCATTGAGGGGCTTGGCTACTGTCAATGGCCCCGCCTGAAGGAGACGGTGGAGTTCTGCAAGCGGATGGGCTACCACAAGCTGGGTCTTGCATTCTGCAAAGGTCTGCGGAAGGAAGCCCGCATCGTGGCCGACCTGCTCCGTGCGCAGGGGTTTGAGGTGGTGTCGGTCATCTGCAAAACCGGTGGCATCTCCAAGGAAGAAGTGGGCATCCCGGAAGAGGTTAAGATCCACCCCGGCGAATTTGAGGCAATGTGCAACCCCATCGCACAGGCAAAGTTGCTGAACGAGCAGCACACCGAGTTCAACATTGAGGTCGGCCTTTGTGTGGGCCACGACTCGATGTTTTATAAGTATTCGGATGCCATGGTCACAACGCTGGTAGCCAAGGATCGCGTTCTGGCGCATAATCCCTGCGGTGCCATTTACTGTGCCGAGGGATATTTCAAAAAGCGGCTGGAATAAAAGAAGGATAAAACGTGCGTTCTCCAAAGCAGATGGAGAACGCACGTTTTTTTGCAGAAAGCAGTAGCGTGAGGTCTTCTTGTATCCTACTGTTTGTCTGGCGTGCACAAAAATTGGTACATAATCCGTGCAATGCGACAAAACTCGAAAAAAGGGATTGACAATTCTTTGTTTTGGGTGTATTCTCGTGTCGTCAAGTGGATACATTATCACAGATTAGATATAAAAATTTTTAAAAGACGCTGCCGAGACTCCCGGAATTCTAAGGTTCCGGGCAGATTCTTCCAGATGGAAAAAGGGCTGTGAGGGCACAGCACGGCAGCAAAGACTCTGCACAACGAGGTGCAGCTGGGGCGTTCCGAAAGTCAGGGCTGTTTTGCTCTGATGAAATGGATACATTATATTTCATTAAAGGAGGATCCCCCGGTATGTCAGCAGCAACTATCACCCTACTCTTTCTTCTCTTCGCGGTCGTCATGTTCGTGTTTGAGAAGATCCCCCTCGGCGTAACGTCCATGATCGTCTGTATCGGTCTGGTCGTCACCGGCGTTCTGGACATCAAGACTGCTTTTGCGGGCTTTATCGACAGCAACGTCATCCTCTTTGTCGCCATGTTCATCGTCGGCGGTGCCCTGTTTGAAACAGGTATGGCCAACAAGATCGGCGGCATCGTCACCCACTTTGCCAGATCCGAACGCAGCCTCATCGTGGCTATCATGGTCATCGTTGGCCTGATGAGCGGTGTGCTCTCCAACACCGGCACCGCCGCCGTCCTGATCCCCGTGGTCATCGGCATTGCGGCAAAGTCCGGCTATGCCCGCTCCAAGCTGCTGATGCCGCTGGTATTTGCAGCGGCCATGGGCGGCAACCTTTCCCTCATCGGCGCACCGGGCAACCTCATCGCCCAGAGCGCTCTGGGTGAGATCGGGATGTCCTTCGGCTTCTTCGAGTACGCTATCGTGGGCCTGCCCATCCTCGCCGTCGGCATCCTCTTCTATGCCACCCTTGGCATGAAGCTGCTGCCCAACCACCCCGTCTCCGATGATGACTCCTTCAGCGGCGAGCAGGACTTCAGCAATGTTCCCAAGTGGAAACAGGTGCTCTCCCTCGTTATCCTCGTGCTCACCCTGTTGGGCATGATTTTTGAAAAGCAGATCGGCATCAAACTCTGCATCACCGGCTGTATCGGTGCGCTGGCTCTGATCCTCACCGGTGTCATCTCCGAGAAGGATGCCCTGAAGTCCATCGACCTCAAGACCATCTTCCTCTTCGGTGGTACGCTGTCTCTGGCCTCTGCACTGGATAAGACCGGGGCAGGCGCAGAGATTGCAAACATCGTCATTGGTGCTCTGGGCGAGAATCCCTCTCCCTACGTCCTGACTCTGGTGGTCTTCCTGCTCTGCTGCGTCATGACCAACTTCATGTCCAACACCGCAACCACCGCTCTGATGGTTCCCATCTGCCTGAGCATCGCACAGGGCATGGGTGCCGACCCCCGCGCAGTCCTGATGGCTTGTGTCATCGGCGGCTCCTGCGCTTACGCAACGCCCATCGGTATGCCCGCCAACACCATGGTGGTTTCCGCCGGCGGTTACAGCTTCAAGGATTATGCCAAGGCTGGCCTGCCCCTCATCCTCATCGCAACCGTCGTCAGCATGGTGATCCTTCCCATCGCATTCCCGTTCTTCCCGCAGTAAAGCGGACAGGAACGTTGAATATGAGTGAACCAACGCGCAAAATGTACCAAAGCTAAGGAGGCATTGGAATGAACAAACAGGAACAGGTGCAGCAGATGACGACCTATATGGCGAACTTTGTGAGCCATATCGCCAAGGTGCTGCCGGACGACATCATTGCCAAGCTCGATGAGCTGGGCGCACAGGAGGACGCACCGCTGTCCAAGGTCATTTATGAGACCATGAAGCGGAACCAGAAGCTGGCCAAGGAGCTGAATCGCCCCAGCTGCCAGGACACCGGTGTGCTGCAGTTCTGGGTAAAGTGCGGTGTGAACTTCCCCCTCATCGGCGAGGTGGAGGGTCTGCTGAAGGAGGCTGTGGTCAAGTCCACCTTCGAAGCGCCCCTGCGCCACAACAGTGTTGAGACCTTCGATGAGTTCAACACCGGCCGCAACGTCGGCAAAGGCACCCCTACCGTCTGGTGGGATATCATCCCGAACAGTGACAAGTGCGAGATCTACGCTTATATGGCAGGCGGCGGCTGCACCCTGCCGGGCAAGGCCATGGTTCTGATGCCCGGTGCAGGTTACGAAGGCGTGACCAAGTTCGTCATGGATGTCATGACCAGCTACGGCATCAATGCCTGCCCTCCGCTGCTGGTGGGCGTGGGCGTTGCCACCTCTGTTGAGACCGCTGCTCTGCTGTCCAAGAAGGCTCTGATGCGTCCTCTGGGCAGCCACAACGAGAACGAGCGCGCAGCCTATATGGAGAAGCTGCTGGAGGACGGCATCAACTCCATCGGCCTTGGTCCTCAGGGCATGGGCGGCAAGTACTCCGTCATGGGCGTGCACATTGAGAACACTGCCCGCCATCCTTCTGCCATCGGCGTTGCCGTCAACGTGGGCTGCTGGAGCCATCGCCGCGGCCACATCATTTTTGATAAAGATCTGAACTACACCATTGATACTCATTCGGGGGTGACTTTGTAATGCTGACCATTAAAGACGGAAAGAAGATCCTTACTACTCCGGTCTCCGCAGAAGACCTGAAGGACATCCATATCGGTGATGTCGTTTACCTGAACGGCGACCTGACCACCTGCCGTGACGTGGCGCACCGCCGCCTCGTGGAAGAGGGCCGCCCGCTGCCTGTGGACGTCAAGGACGCTGCCATCTTCCACGCCGGCCCCATCATTCGCCCTCTGGAGGACGACAAGTTCGAGATGGTGTCTGTGGGCCCCACCACCTCCATGCGTATGGAGAAGTTCGAGTATGAGTTCGTGCAGAAGTCCGGTGTCCGCGTCATCGTGGGCAAGGGCGGCATGGGCCCCAACACCGAGCGCGCCTGCAAGGAGTTCGGTGCCATCCACTGTGTTTTCCCTGCCGGTAACGCCGTTGTGGCTGCCACCGAGGTGGAGGAGATCGTCGAGGCCCAGTGGCGTGACCTCGGTATGCCGGAAACTCTGTGGCACTGCCACGTCAACGAGTTCGGCCCCCTGATCGTCTCCATTGACGCCGAAGGCCGCAACCTGTTCGAAGAGAACAAGGTCATCTTCAATGAGCGCAAGGAAAAGGCCATCGAAGAGATCTGCAAGCACGTCGGCTTTATTAAGTAATCCGGATATCCTCTCAGCGGGGGACAGACTTCACTCATTATTTCCTTTCATACGATTCTCCTAAATCGTTTTTCTTACCCTAAGTTTCTTGCTCAGCTTAATTTGCCACGTATTTGTTCTCCGCAATTTGCCCCGGAACCCTTTTCCGCGCAAAGGGTTCCGGGGCGTTATTTGTTCCTGGAAGGAAATGCAGACAAAGACGATCTTTCCCGTTCTTTTTGTTCTGCACACCTTATATAAAGTTCCTTTGGAAAATTGTATTTTTCGACAAAAGTATAACAAATCCCTTGACAAGCGTGGTCTTTCGGTGTATTCTTTTCTTGTTTATTGGATACATTATCAAATATAAACATTCAAGTGCCACTGCTTTGCATCTGCAAGGTGGAAGTAATCCACAGGAGGACAACCCAAATGAGCCCATTGGAGATCACACTGGTCATCCTGCTTGTAACGATCATCGCCTTTGTATCCGGTAAAGTCCCGTTCTCGGTCATTTCTACCGGCATCATTCTGGCGCTGATCCTCACCGGCATCAAGACCCCTGCCGAGGCCTTTGGCGGCTTCATCAACACGAACGTGGTCATGTTCGTAGCCATGTTCGTCATCGGTGCAGGGCTGACCAAAACGCCCCTGATTGACAAAGCCCAGAGTCTGGTCATCCGCTACAAGGACAATATGCGGATGCTGATCTTTCTTTCCTGCGTGGCAGGTGCATTTCTGGGCGCCATCACCAGTGCCACCGCAACTGCCGCTATCATGATCCCTCTGCTGGTAGGCATTGCGAACGACATCGGCGTGAGCCGCAGCAAGCTGCTGTATCCTTCTATGGCCTGTGCCAACATTGCCACCCAGATGACCTTTCTCGGTCAGGGTGCTTCCAACATGGCATGGAACGATGTCATGATGCAGGCCGGCGCACCGACACCGCTGCACATCTGGGATTTCACCATTGCGCGCATCCCGATGCTGACCATTGCCATCCTGTACATGACCTTTGTTGGCTATAAGCTGATGCCGGATATTCCCAACGAGCAGTTTTCAGATGCAGCACATACGGCTTCTGAGAGCGAAAAACTCAGCCCCTTCAAGCGCAAACTGGCTGTCCTGATCGTTCTGGTCTCCATTGCAATGATGCTGCTGGAAAATGTCATTGGTGTCAAGATGTATCTCACTTCCTGCATCGGCGCTGCCGCTCTGGTGCTGACGGGTGTGCTGACCGAGAGGGAAGCCCTCAACTCTATCCACCAGCCGACCATTTTCCTGTTTGCCGGTGTGCTGGCTCTGTCGGACGCCATCCAGACCACCGGTGCAGGCGATGTGGTGGCAGACTGGATGATCCGCCTGCTGGGCGATACCACCAATCCGTACATCATTATGCTGGTGTTCTTCCTTGTTCCCTTCATTCTGACACAGGTCATGTCCAATCTGGCTACCCTGACCATCTTCATCCCACTGGTCACTTCCGCCTGTATCCGCATGGGCGTAGACCCCCGTGCTGCCGTGGTCGGCGTGATCACAGCCAGCTGTGTGTCTATCATGACCCCCATGGCAGCTCCCTGCCAGATCATGATCATCGAGCCGGGCGGATACACCTTGAAGGATTATCTCAAGTGTGGTACCCCGCTGGCGCTCATCCTCATTGTCGTGTCCGTATTTTTCCTGCCGACACTTTATCCTTTTGCCTGATTCTATTTTCCCACCGCAGTAGTATCCGCAAACTGCATATCGTAAATATGCCGTTCTGTTCGGCGCTATTTTTGAAAACCGCAATAAAAGTAGCAGAAATTTTTGAGCATCTCATAATTCTGTCAAGAGGGCTGGCACCGTCCGGCCCTCTCTCTTTTTGCCAAAGTTTTCCTTGTGTTTTCTTGCAAGCTGCCGAAATCAGCGTGTTCTCAAAAGTTCGCGTTTGCGCAGTGGAGCGGAGCAATGAAAGCCCCAGTGGGGCTTTTAAGCGACAGAACGGTCTTGCGCAGCAAGATGGAGGGGCCTCGCCCCGACAAGTTCACGTTGACATGTCTCGATTTTTGTGGTAACCTATTCCAACAATTTAATATAACATATTTACTTAGAGTTCCAGCTCGGCTCCCGAAGGAGTCGGAGCAAGTTTTTAACTTTCTTATCGCTACATAACGAACCCGAACCAAGGCCATCCCGGAAGGGATGGTCAGGTTCAGGTTGTTGTGTGGCGATTTTTTATTGCCAAATCCAGCACCGCACCTTGAAAATCGAAAGACCGTCTGCATGGGATACCCGGCGATGACCCCCAAGAGAGAGAGCCGGAAAACGCCGCCGGAAGGGGGCAGGAAAGCCATGCAGGGAGAACGGCAGGACGTTGATTCCTCAGTTACCAGAAAAACAATGTGGTCAAATTGACCACATTGTTTTTCTGTAACACCAGTGAAAGGAGGGTCATCTCCATGTATATGACAAACGAAGAATGGGAGCAGAACAATCAGGATTATTTGAAAGAATCGTATGAGGAAACGGGTTTTACCACCGGAGGATACGCTATCCGCAAGCTTATCTGCGGCGGCTGCGGTCGGGTGTTCTACACCACCATCTACACCAAGAAATACTGTCACAGCTACTGGTGCGGCAATCAGGCCAACAATCGGCGGCAGCGGGAATACCGCCAAATGCGCCGTCAGGATTTGGTCTGCCAGTGCTGCGGTGAAAAATTCACACCCAAACGTGCAGGTGCCCGCTATTGCAGCAATGCCTGTCGGCAAAAAGACTATCGAAAACGTGTTACAGATGCTGCAAGTACTCAAAATGAGCACATCGTTTTTCCGTAACGCCTCAAGGTCTGTTGAAAATCAGATTGCCAAGATGACAACCTGATTCTGACCGTACCGGAATCAGTTGGTCATTTTGGCCAACTGAAAAAGCCGGACGAGCTGTTCTTCTGGACAGCTTGCCCGGAGCAAGAGTGCAGAGGTGTGGGTCGCCAGTGGCGACCTCAAAAGGCCGCAGGCATTTTGAAGCACCGACCGAGCCGACAGGCGAGACCGCAGCCCTTTGAAGGGAGTC
>ERZ1027044.891-NODE-891-length-13496-cov-7.397217_pt1 | contig 13496 bp, 6 predicted proteins | sample MGYA00519433_ERZ1027044 | MGnify/ENA primary metagenome ERZ1027044 (study PRJEB26926, sample SAMN06164589) | human gut metagenome | biome: ENVO:00009003; feature: ENVO:2100002; material: ENVO:00002003 | host: Homo sapiens | place: USA | collected 2012 ... | reverse complement strand
AGATAGGAGTCCGTCTCGTGGGCTCGGAGATGTGTATAAGAGACAGGTATGGAAATTTCCATACACTGCCGGACAGGGCGGAGGCGGTGCCTTTGTGCTGTTTTATCTGTTGTTTCTGATTATTCTCGGACTCCCGATCATGACGATGGAATTTGCGGTTGGGCGTGCCAGCCAGAAAAGTCCGGTCAAAGCCTACCAGGCACTGGAAAAACCCGGACAGAAATGGCATATCCACGGGATTATCACATTGATCGGCTGCTATCTTCTTATGATGTTTTATACAACGGTCACCGGCTGGATGCTTCATTATTTTTATATGACGGTCACCGGACAGTTTCAGGGACTGGATGCCGACGGTGTATCCGGACAGTTTACCACAATGCTGAGCAAACCTCTGACCATGGGCTTCTGGATGGTGGTAGTTGTTTGCGCCGGCGTATTTGTCTGCTCCCGTGGACTGCAGAACGGTCTGGAAAAAGTAACAAAGGTCATGATGACTTCTTTGCTTATCATCATGATCATTCTGGCGGTCAACAGCTTTTTTATGGATGGTGCAAAAGAAGGCCTTGCCTTTTATCTGATCCCGGACTTTGAACGGATGAAACAGATCGGTATTGCAAAAACCATTACGGGTGCCATGAACCAGGCATTTTTCACGTTAAGCCTTGGAATCGGCGCGATGGCAATTTTGGGAAGTTATATCGGAAAGGAACGCTCTCTGCTTGGTGAATCGGTAAATATTGCCATTCTGGATACGTTTGTTGCTATCACCTCCGGACTTATCATTTTTCCGGCATGCTTTACGTTCCATGTTGACCAGACTTCCGGACCAAGCCTGATTTTTATCACCCTGCCGAATATTTTTAACCATATTCCGCTTGGCAGACTCTGGGGAAGCCTGTTCTTTTTGTTTATGTTTTTTGCAGCGTTTTCCACAATCCTGGCAGTATTTGAGAACATCATCTCCTGCGGTATGGAACTGACCGGATGCAGCCGCCAGAAATCCTGTGCCGTTAATCTGGTACTGATCATTGTACTCTCCCTGCCATGTGTACTCGGATACAATGTATGGAACTGGAAAGGTTTTTCAATCTTTGGCGGGTCTGTGCTTGACCTGGAAGATTTTCTGGTAAGCAACCTGTTCCTGCCTCTCGGTTCCCTGGTATATCTGCTGTTTTGCACAAGCCGCTACGGCTGGGGCTGGAAAAACTACACAACCGAAGCCAATACCGGAAAAGGATTAAAAATTAAAAACTGGATGCGCGGCTACATTACCTATATTCTGCCGCTGATTGTGCTTTTTATCTTTGGATTTGGCATTTATGATAAATTTTTTACAAACTAAGGAGGATTTCTTATGTATCACGCAAATGAATCACGTTACGAAACCATGAAATACCACCGCTGCGGCGACAGCGGACTGATGCTGCCGGAAGTATCTTTGGGCTTCTGGCACAATTTCGGAGATACCGGTGTTTATGAAAATATGAGACAGATGTGCTTTACGGCATTTGACCACGGGATCACACATTTTGATCTGGCAAACAACTATGGACCGCAGCCGGGCAGTGCGGAGGAAAATCTCGGGAAGATCCTTCGGGAAGAGCTTTCTTCCTACCGCGATGAACTGATCATCAGTTCCAAAGCCGGTTTTGACATGTGGCCGGGACCTTATGGAAACTGGGGCAGCCGCAAGTACCTGATTGCCAGCCTTGACCAGAGCTTAAAACGGCTCGGTCTGGACTATGTGGATATTTTCTATCACCACCGCATGGATCCGGATACGCCGCTGGAAGAAACCATGGGTGCACTCGACCAGATCGTGCGAAGCGGAAAAGCACTGTATGTCGGTCTGTCCAACTACGACGGGGAAACCATGAAACGCGCAGCTGCCATCTTAGAAGATCTGCACTGCCCATTTATTATCAACCAGAATTCCTACAATATCTTTAACCGTACCATTGAAGAAAACGGTTTAAAACAGGCCGCAGCAGATGGGAAGAAAGGAATTATTTCTTTCAGCCCGCTCGCGCAGGGTATGCTGACCGACCGCTATCTAAACGGTATTCCAAAAGACAGCCGTGTCAACACGGACGGACGTTTCCTGCATGCGGATCAGTTTGATGAAAAACGGATGGCAAGTATCCGGAGCCTGAATGAGATTGCGGCTGCCCGTGGTGAAAGCCTCGCACAGATGGCACTCAAATGGGTGATCCGGGACGGTGTGGTTACTTCCGTTCTGATCGGAGCTTCCCGCCCGGCACAGATTCTTGAAAATCTGAAAGTGTTAAACTCTGCTCCATTTACGGAGGAGGAACTGAAAAAAATTGATCAGTGTGCACTTTCTCTCTAGGTAAAACAAAAACCCCGGATATTTATTTCCGGGGTTTTGTCTTTTCCTGCATCTGCTACTTGACTTTGACTTTTAATTTTAAAACTTTGGTCTTTCCATTGTTTAAGGTTACTGTCACGCGAATGGACGCAGTTCCTTTTTTGTTCGATTTTATGGTACCCTTCTTGTTTACAGATGCAATTTTTTTGTTATTGCTCTGATAAGAAATGCTTTTTACATTGTCCATATTTAAGGTGGCTGCCAGAGAAACCTTCTTTTGTTTTCCCTTCTTCACCTGAACGGTTTTATTCTTCAATGTAACCGTTTTTAATATTTTCGTTGTGACCTGATCCATATCTTTCTGATCCATAAGGACATAATCCTTATTGGAATCTGCTGAAAAATTCACATTTCCAGCTTTTGTAACCGTATAACTCTTGTCGTTTACAAGGACATAGGCACCTGTCTTTTGATCTTTTGCACACACATACAGCTTATTTCCGGTCTGTATGTCTGCTGTATTTACGGTCAGTGTATAGCTTACGTTGCCAGCCGGATCGGTGACCTGGATCGTCACATCTGTGTGTTTTCCATCGTTTTCTTCCAGTATCTGATTTATCAGATCAGCGGTCACCGTTGTTTTGATGGCTTTATTTTTCCGGGTTCCGGTAACGGTTACGGTTGGTGTATTTTGTCCGGCCGTGTTTCCATCGGACGGTGTTTGTGTACCAGCTGTATTTCCGTTAGACGGTGTTTCTGCATCGGTTTTGTTTCCGTTGGACGGTGTTTCCCCTCCGGCTGTGTTACCACCCGAAGTATTTCCGCCACCAGAACTTCCTCCGGAAGATGAGCCGCCTCCAGTCGTTCCACCGCCTCCGGAAGATGAGCCGCCTCCGGTTGTTCCACCGCCTCCGGAAGATGAGCCGCCTCCGGTTGTTCCACTTCCTCCAGAAGATGAGCCGCCTCCGGTGGAACTGTCCTCTTTGATTGTAACGGTCGCGGCTTCACTTGTCACTGTTTCGTAATAAGTCTGTCCATCCTTATCATCCGGCTCATATACTGCCTTAAACTGATAAGAACCGCCACGTTTTAAGCCTGATACAACCGTATCGGCTTCCCCATATACGAGTTTTTCCTGTGCCTTTATTATGGTTCCGTCCTGATAAAAAGAAATCGAACCAAGCGGAATACTGCCATTTCGGACTCCATCTACCTTTGCATACAGATGTACGGAATTACCGTTTTCTGTCTCTGCCGTAAGACGAATCGATGGTTTCGCCGCTGTAATGGTAAAGGTTCCGACTTTTTCCGCTATCACATCGTACTGGTTTCCAGTTACTTTAAACCACACCTCATAGCTGCCCGGCTGCACCGGAACAACATTTTTCCCATCCTGCCGATAGAAAACTTCAGGCTTTACCTGCGAATCTACCGTCTTTCCGTTGTCCTTTCGGACTACATTTACCGTGGAAACAAAGCAGCTCTGTTTCAGCCCTGTGTATGCAGCTGTCTGCTGGATGGTATCATACTGCATCTTTACGGCAATTGGATTTACCGTCACGGTTTCGTTTGCCTGGGAAGGAAGTGCCCTGTAGTTTTCATTGGCTGCTCCTGCATAAGAAACTGTAATTGCATTTTCTCCCATATGAAATCCGTTTGCCTCTGAAACCGGAATCTTTATGGCTGCCACTCCTTTTTGAAGCGTGATGCCGGATACTTCATAAGGGGTCTGGTTAATGTATACCGAAAAACCAGCAGATGGCACGTGTCCCTGTAAGCTGCTATCTGTATAGACCGTCTGCACGGTAAGATTCAGTTCATCCTGCATGGACACGGCCGTTGGTAATCCATTTATCGTAGTGGTTGTTTCCTTTGAAGTAGCCGTCGAACCGGATGTATCCGGATCTTTGTTTACAATCAGAACTACCTTCTGCTCAATTTGTTCATCTGCTGAAAATGGACGGATTGTGATGTAGTAGGTTCCCGGTTCTGGCAGTTTCAGTTCGCCACTAGTAGCATCTTCATAAAATTCCGGTGTAATTGTATGTACCCCGTCCTGATTTGTCTCCGGATGAAATGCCAGTCTAAGATCCGAAACATTGGCATTTCCATCATCACCAACCGTTGAATAATATATATGATTATTGAACTCTACTTCGTATGTAAGTGGAACCTGATATAAAGTTTTCCCATTTTCGGGTGTCCCTTCCTGCCATTCCACATCCAGATAATACGATTTATCACTACTCATAATATTTGAAACATTCGCCAAAAGTACAGGATTTTTTACTGTAACATTTTTTACCGCAACCGGTTCATCCCCTGACAACTCACTGGTTTTCCAGATTTCTCCGTCTCCAGACGATGTCCGTTCCAGTGTCATTCCCGCCTGTCCGTCTGTCGGTGTAAAAGAAACCTCCGTATCCGCAGCCCTTCCAAGTTCCAGATAGGTGTGACCATACTCTGCAATTCCGGATTTTCCATTTCTTCCATTCAGGGTTTCAAATGTAAGTGCACCCGTAATGGTATCTGTAACATTCAGCTTCTGTTCTTTTCCTAAGATCAGTCGGTTTCCTGCTGAATCCGCACTCATAATCGAATGTACCTGTGGAGTTTCCATCTGGGAAAGATCAATCGCACTTGCCCCTTCCAGCCTGACCGTACAGCTGTCCAACGCTGCCGGTGCAAATGTTCCACCGCCCTTTACTGTGAGGTTTCCTACTTTGCTTATACCTGGAATTCCGGTATAGGACTGGTCGGTATCTATGGTCAGAAATGTCTTCCCTGCGTGATTTTCAGATACTCCGTACACCTGTTTCGTATCGGAACCGGTAAGTGAAATTTCCACATCGCCGGAAACCGTATATTGTCCATCCGCTGCCGGTGGATCCGGCTCCTGCGTGGAAAACCAGTCATCCTGATTTACATATGGTTCAATGGCACCGGATGCATAGATTTCCCCATTTTGCGTACCGGAAACGTGCGCAAGCACGATCTGTGTCTTACCGTCATATGTTCCGTTCATGGAACCGGCATAAATATTCCCCAGATTGGTACCACCACCCGTAATCAGAATCTGTGCCTCTGATCCCGGATGATTCCCCATATTCTTTCCATTCTCATAAAGGGATCCGCCAAAGATATCTACATAACGGAATCCGCTGTCGCACGTAACATTCTCAAGAACAAGTTTATGCCCATTTGCAAAAATTGCATCGTGCAGACGATTGGAAAACCGCAGCGTAATGTTTTTAAATGTCACATCCGTATTCAGGATAAATCCCCCCTTACGGTTGGAAAAAGTATTTCCATTTCCGTTGACGGTCACGCTTTTATCAAAAATAAACGGTTCCGCAGCCTCGGCATTTAAAAAAGCACCACTTCCCAAAATTGAAATTTCATCCCCATTGCCGGCAGCCGCATAGGCATCCTCAAATAAATTGTAGGGATTTCCATAGCTTCCATCTCCAGAATGGGTAGAATTTCCATCTTTAAATTCCGTATAGATCGTTCTTGCCGCTGTCTGCACAGCCTCCTGCGCCTTTACCGGCACGACAGGCTGCACGGTAATACACATGGTGAGCACGATAAAAAATGCCCATAGACGTTTTGCTACATTGTCTGGTTTCATCTGATTGTTCTTTTTCATCCATTTCTCCTGATAATAAGAACAGGGGGATGAGTCAAAAACTCATTCCCCTGTCACTTCATTGATAGTCTCTACCATCATCCTAACATGGTTTCCGATCATCGTCAACAAATTTATGACCTGTTTTTATACCTATATCATCTGCTGATTTTATATTTTATTATTTCTATCTGTTCTATCTGTGTGATATCAATCTTCTGATTGAAAATATAACGAGCCCCACAATATTTCATTTCACTTGCAGATGCATAGCCATCTCCAAACTCTTCAAGATCTGTACCATCCATGAAAGGATGTTTCTTTTTTTCAGTTCCTTTTCTGTCATCGGTAAGAGGTAACTCTCCTATGGAATATTGCTTTCCGTCTTTTGTTGTTGCAACTACATGATAAAAACACCCTTTTTCTCTCCAGTCATTGACGGGACAAATACTAACCGTATAAGGTGTAATTTCAACAGGGATTGTTTTTTTTGTTTTCTTAACATCCGCTTTTAACATCTTCTCCTTCATTGGAACAACTTTTCCCTTAACCAAAACATTTTTTAATGGCGTATTTGAATTATCCGGTGATTGAAATCCCTTATATACTTTCGGATTTTTCCACGCAGTATCATCGGAATAAAAGCCGCACACATTGATCTGAATACCATCACCTGTATCTATTACATCCACCTTACTGGTAGTATCTAACCCACCTAACCAATAATTTGTTCCTTCCAAAGATTTTACGTTCGGAAGGAACACCTTTGCACGCATAACCTTCGTATTTGAAGCAACCTGAATTGATGATATGATTATCTTTTGCTCTTTTCTGCCATCATCTTCTCTACTGTTTGATTTTGCATCAGAATTTTTTCCACACGCACACAGACAATATAGCATTGTAAAAATTAATAAGTACAGACTGATTTTCTTCATTCATAATCCTCCAATTTCTTTTTCTTTAAAACACTAAGGATTAATATGCTTCCTATCACTATAATTCCAATGCCAGCCACATATTTCATCGAACTTCTGCTCTGTACTCCAGCTCCTGTACTTACCTCAGAATCTTCAATATAAGTATCTGAAATCTCCGCTACAGACTCAAATGAATAGACACCGCTTTCCACATTTTGAGTTTCCGGAATTTTCTCCATAACCGGATACTGATACCCTAACGAAATCCAGATACGTGCTGTTTCTTCATCCATCCCAAGTGCAACCGGCTGTCTCATTCCCGGTTGACTTCCCACCAGTACTACTCTCGTACAGTCCGATAATGCCTCTCGTTTTTCCAGAAGTATATCATAGTAAGGTTCCACTGTATGTTCTGCTGTCTCTGTAATCATCCATTTTCCAGCATGATTTTTTACTTCTTCCTGTTCTGCTTTTGTCAATACAGACTTTGCTTCTTCACGCAAAGGAAGTCCTTTGGCTACGGTAAACATTCCATATGTCTTTTCCATTTTAAAAGGAATGACCCATACATAATTTGCACTTTCCAGAGCACTTGTGAGTTTTTTCGTATCTGCCGTCTGCAATTTTATAAGATTACAATCCACATATACTTTTAATGCCTTGTCATAATCGATGGTTGCATCCGGCTCTTCTTTTTTCATTTCATCCTGTAAATTACTGATTTCTGTCCAATCCCTGCTCGTTATTAACTGATCCTGATCTGAAACCGGTATTTCCGCGGCATACACAGCAGAACCTGCTATCGTATAAATTGTAATCATCATAAGCATTATTTTTAAAATATTTTTCATAGCTATTCCCCCTAATCCAATTTCCAATCACAATTTCTGTATGGTCTCCCAATTCGTTTCCACGTTCCAAAACCGATATGGCATCTGTTTCTATTTCAGGATTTCCTGCAGCCGCGCATCTGTATGCAGGAGTTCCTTCGCGCGATCCCTATATTGCTGCTCATGCAGATACGTATAGCGAAACGGTTTGATCGACGGTGCCAGATCAATTGCCTTTTCAAAATCCTCCCTCCGAAGATCCAGTGTTTTTACATAATCCCAGAACCCCGTCTGCGTAAAGATCGTGTCTACCCTCCGGTAACGATGATCCTGCACAACACTCATCAGATAGGTTGCAATGCCGACCTGAATCCCATGAAGCTGCGGATGCTCAAGCATCTTGTCCAGCGCATGGGAAATCAGATGTTCGCTGCCGCTCGTTGGCGCACTGCTGCCCGCAATCTCATTTGCAATTCCGCTCATCGCAAGAGAATCCAGAAGTTCCTTTAAAAACAGATCATCCTGTATCGAAGTAAACGGTGTGCGCACAAAACTGTTGACTGCTTTCTTTGCAATCATAACAGCAAAATCGTTGACTTTTCCGTACCCATGTTCTTCCTCAAAAATCCAGTCATACAGTGCCGTAATTTTTGATACCATATCGCCGATTCCGGAATATAAAAATTTCTCCGGTGCACTGCGGATAATCCTTGTATCCACCACAATCCCATATGCAAGTTTTGCCGGAACGGACTTGCGGCGTCCTTCCACCAGAAGGGAAGCACTGGCACTTGAAAAGCCATCGCTCGATGCCGATGTCGGGATGCTGATAAACGGCAGATTTCGCAGAAATCCACAATATTTCGCACCATCAATCACTTTTCCGCCACCGATGCCGATGACTGCCTGCGTCTTCGCCGGCATGGAAAATGCAAGACTGGTCAGATCTTCCAACCGCACGGTATCAAGTTCCTGATATTCTAAAATATCAATGTCCTCCTGCTGCAATGCTTCCATAACGGTAGAACCAAACATTTCTACAAGACCGTTTCCAAACAATACAACTACTTTCTGTAACTGTAACTCTTTTAAGTAAATCCCCAGATTGTCCAATGCACCCGCACCGATCTTTAAAAGTGCCGGAATGGAAATGTGTTTTCCTGCCATAATAAATGTTCTCCTTCTCATTCTCTTTTCTATTGATTTTAGTATAAACAAAGGTTCCTGAAATTACAATCAATTCCCCCGAAAAAACGCACACGCTTCTCTTTACAATTATGGGTAAGAAAAAAGACGATTTCCTGCGAAACCGTCTTTTTCTTATTAAAATTCTGACGAAACTCCTGTAAATTTACTTTGTCACTTTGATCGTCATCTTTACAGTCTTTGTCTTTCCGTTCTTTAAAGTGACTTTTACTTTCACAACTGCTTTGCCAGCTTTCTTTGCGACAATTGTACCATTTTTATTCACTGTTACAACCGGCTTTTTGGAAGATGTATAAGTGATCTTCTTTACATTTTCCATGTTCAGGTTCTTATCAAAAGTAACTTTTGCCTTCTTTCCGTTTGCAACCGTTTTCTTGGTATCCTTTAATGCAACACTCTTTAAGATTTTACTGCTCAGGGCTTTTGCATCCTTCTCATTCAGCAGTACATAATCACCGGCATCTTTGGTATCCGCTGTCACAGTTCCGTCTTTGGAAACCTTATAAGTTCTGCTGCTGATCAGGACTTTTTCTCCTGTCTTTTTATCAACTTTTACAAGTGTCAGCTTTTTGCCTGCCTGCAGATCCTTCGCATTGACAGATACGCTGTTCATCACTTTGCCGGAAGCGTTCTTTGTTGTCTGGGTAATCGTGATGTCGCTGGTTCCTGCCTCTTTGACTAATTTTGCAACCACATCTGCTGAAATTGTAGTCTTCTTTATCTCGGAAGCATTCTTTACTGTTTTGTCCAGCTGTGCCCGGGCATCTGTCACTTCTCCCTTATCGTTCTTTTCAACGGTAAGTGTCGCATTTGTATCTTTTGCAATATTCTCAAATGTTTTGTCCGTTTTCCGGGTTTCCGATGGTTTTGTATCTGGTGTTGTATTTCCGGTATCCGGTGTTGTTGTGCTGCCGGAATTTCCACCAGAGGTACTGCTGCCGGAGGAAGAATTTCCGCCATTATTTCCACTCTGGCTGGTCTGTTTTACTGCAATCAGACCATCGGCATCTGCTTTCGCAGCTTCCGCGTCACTGATCGTTGTTCCTTTGAATGCATCAAAGTAAAGTACCGATTCCACATCTACCGCGGAACCTGCCGGGTTGGAATTACACCAGAGTCCGAATGCCTGCACGTCTTTTAAAGCATCCCCACTAAGTTTTCCACCCGTCTTCCCTTTAAAAGCTGAGAATGGAACGGTTACTTCATAGGCATCTTCTGTCTTCGCAAGATTGGTCAGATATACTTCATATTCTTCTCCTCCTGCCTTGATCTGTACAACAACCTTCTGCCCTTTTCCATCAAGTTTTGTCCAGAATTTCAATGCATTATAGGCTGAAAAATCTGTATTGCCCAGACTTGCATTTACCAGACCCGTCCAGACTTCCGAACCGGTTGTTTTTAATTTGTAATGAAATGCAGCACCATATGTACCGTCTGCCTTATGCTCCTGATCCAGCGTAAAGGACGAACTGCATCCAGCGGCAGAATTTCCACCGTAAGCTGCATCCAGAAGTCCATTACTCCCGACATAGTAGTCAAAATTTTCCAGCACACCTGCCGGAGCTTTGTCCTTTTCTTTCCCGATACTCAGATTTGTGATCGTGGACAGTTCTTTTCCATCTGCAACAAGTGTAATGAATGCTACATCTGTTTTTCCGATCTGATCCATTTCCTTTTGTGTCAACTGCGCCGTATAGAATCCATCGGAGCCTTTTGCAGCCGGCAATGTCAACTGTTTGCCTTTTGCCGTATCCTTTACAACAAACGATACCTCACCGGCATTGGAAACACTTGCCTTTAACGCAGTTGGCTTTAAAATCGTATCCATATCAAACGGTGCTACCATGTATCCGCTGACATCTTTGTAATTATCCGTCTTTACTCCTGCATACTTATCGATATTGCCATAGAAATTAGTACCGTTTCCAAATACTGAATCCTCATTGTTGTAGTAAGAAATGAAATCATTGATCATTTCCTGTCCCATGGTATCACTGTATTTATATGGCACATAGAAATTGGTATCGCTGAAATTTGCCCATACCATATAATATGGCATGCCGTTTTTCTTTGCGATATCATTCACTTTCTGATACCAGTTCACACCCGACTTTGCCTCACTGACCGGATTATTTTTTACAAGAAGCCCTTCGTTATCACTTCCATCCTTTTTCATCACACGTACACCGGTCTCCGAAATCGCAGCCAGCTTGTTATGCTGTTTTGCAAGTGATGATACAACCTGACAGGTCTGATCCAGATGATCAAAGAATGAAGTATCACTCTCTGCCGGATAAGTATTAAAGTCGTTGTAATAATCAAATGCCAGAATGTCTACACAGGCATCTCCCGGATACCGCGACATATACTCTGCCTCGGTCTCCAGCGGTCCGTTTGGCGAATACACATAAAGCATATTGTGCACGCCTTGGGATTCCAGATAATCTCTGGTATATGCATACAGACTCCTGTAACTTTCTGCGGTGTTTGCACTGCCCCACCAGAACCAGCCACCGGTATCCTCATGGAATGGCCGGAAAATCACCGGGATATTCTCTTGTTCCAATGCATTGGCATAGACTGCAATCGTATCAAGATATGCCTTAAATACCTCATTCTTCTCTCCACCAGGCAAAATCTTCTTTAACGAATCACCGGATAAATCTTTTGCTTCATTAAAATCACAGTTATAGAAATCGTAGGTTCCATCTGCATTCTTTTTAATCTTTGCGTTGGTGAAATTCGGCATATGGGTGGATAAGGTAACGATTGCACCGTTTTGGGCCGCCTTTTTGCTGTAGTCAATGGAATTCTGCAGTGCAGATGCCGCATCCATACCACCAGCCTCGCTTCCAAACAATGCCAGGGAGTCAATGCCGAAAATACCGCTGACGGAACCGGTCACATCTTTTACATCTCCCAGATCGTTGTTTCCTACGGAATGGCTCACATCATTCTGATGTCCGAACAGTACCTGATCACTTTCGGTCAGTCCCTGCAGATATGCATACAATGCCTTTGCGCTATTGCTGGCATCCGGATCTGTCATGGTCAGGGTTTTATCTGTTGCTTCTGGTTTTGCCTGTGTTCCGTCTGTATTCGGTGTTGCCGTAATTGTCACAAAATCACTACTGGCATCCTTCTGGGAAAGTATCAGATTATCCAGATAAACATCCCCTGCAAAGGAACTGTTGGCTCCGATAAGTCCGATTGTCAGATCATCCATTGGTGTGGCAGATGGAGAAAATCCTAAAGTAACTGTAACTTTCTTATATCCGTTTCCTGCATCTGTTGCCTCGGACGAATCTATGCTGGTATCTTTATTGATTCCGCTGTTGGAGAAAAATTTTATCTTGGAAATATTACTGCTTTCCGGATAAATCAAATCCACACTCACCTGATTATAATTGCTGATATCAGCCGGTGTCTTCGGTGTGAATTTCACTTTTGCCTCACTCCATGATTCGCCGGAGTTGGCTGTATAATTCAGGCTTACTTTTAATCTTCCGTCCCCGCCATTTGCGTCATAGGAAAGTTCCGGAGCAGCATTTTTTGTTCCACCGTGGAAATACTGATATCCGGTTTCACCTGCCCACAGATTTACCTGGGATTCATTATTTAAATCAGAAAGAACGGTTGGCTCCTGTTTGGTCAGTTCCTGTTTATCGCTTGATAAATTTGTGAGAACTACATTTGAAAATGTCACAGTTCCCTTAAATCCGGTTCCCACAAGAACGAATTCAACATCCATCAATGTATCCGGTGTTATTCCTGAAAACTTTACTTTCAGATCAGCTGAATAATTCTCCCCAACTTTCATAAAAGAATCCTTCTGCAGCCACTGGCAATCCGTACTGTTGTTCCATCCCCATTTTGATCCCAGTTTTGTTACACCCTGGATATTCAGATGCGCTTTATCTGCATCCAGCGACTGATAGGATGTTTCATCCAGTGTTACCTTTGCAGTTAATTCATACTCTTCATTCACATTTCCCAACGAGCCATTGATGGATTCATCATATGCAAAAGTAATTTTTCCTTCACCATTCCAGTCATCTTCTTTCAATTCTGAAAAATCAATGGTTTTTGTTGTTTTTGCGCCCTCATTTTTGTACAGTTCTGTACGTGTTACTGTTGGTGCTGACGCTTCATTTGTCTCCGCCGCATACACCACCTCATTTTGTAAAAATGTGCATGCCTCCGGTGTCAGTGACCCCATCATTGCCGCTGCCAGCGTGATGGCAACAATCTGTTTTCCTACCCTTCTCATGTTTTTGCTCTACCTTTCCTTTCTTCTCCATTTCTTGTAAAAACCTTCCAGTGCCCTCCATCTATCCGGTTTCACTTAATAAAAAAGCAATTGCACGCTGCTTCCCATATTTCAGGGAGAGGGTACTGCATACTTGGGGAGTGCAGTAAAAATATGGGAACCAGTGTGCAATTGCTTTATTTATTTGATAAATTCAGTATATCATAAAGTAATTTTAAGTCAATATTTAGTTAATAGAAAATTAAACATTTGTAAAGTATTACTTCTGTCTCTTATACACATCTCCGAGCCCACGAGACGGACTCCTATC
>ERZ1027044.846-NODE-846-length-14095-cov-19.185755_pt1 | contig 14095 bp, 13 predicted proteins | sample MGYA00519433_ERZ1027044 | MGnify/ENA primary metagenome ERZ1027044 (study PRJEB26926, sample SAMN06164589) | human gut metagenome | biome: ENVO:00009003; feature: ENVO:2100002; material: ENVO:00002003 | host: Homo sapiens | place: USA | collected 2012 ... | reverse complement strand
CCTATGGGAAAAGCAAGGTCGGAAATGTCCGATATGTGGTGAACCGATTGACACGCATAAGGCATGGAATGTAATGCCGACCGTACAAGACGGACGGAAATGCAATCTGTTGGTTCATGATGAATGTTTCAAATTATCCCGTAAAAAACAATGGAAACAAGAAGTAGGATGAGCCGGTCTCTGCACACGAACAGAGACTTTGAAAAGCTTGAGCCGTATGAGGGGAAACCCTCACGTACGGTTCTGAGGGGGGAAGAGGGCAGTAATGCCCTTGACCTACCCGATCGTTTTTCAGGAACCGGCTAAGGCATTTCTTTTTCTTGCCTGAAAAACAAATCCAATCACATCTTTTCATTCAGAATCTTACCATTTTCATGTACCAGATTGACAGAAGTCTGCCTTCTAATTGTTATTCATAAAGCAAGTTTCAAAACCATGTTTGCCCAAGTTGAATATTTTTTATACGATTTAGCTGAAAGAATAGTAAAAAACGCTTATAATATGCTTTTTTTTCGTATTTTTGCAGCTCTTAGTTGACGACAAGATAAGTATCCTCTGCTGAAACCAAGCAAATTAATACGCCGTCAGCCTCGTCTCCTATAAAATTTATTAACTCAAAGTATATCAGAATGAAAAAATTAAAAGTTTTAGCACTCGCACTGATTTGTGCCGCCTTCACTCCGGCTAAAGCCGATGAAGGGATGTGGTTGCTCCAACTCATGCAGGAGCAGAACCTTGCCGACCGAATGAAAGCGCAAGGCTTGGCTATGGACATCGCTGACATTTACAATCCAGGGAAAATCACCCTGAAAGATGCCGTAGGTATATTTGGACGCGGATGTACCGGAGAAATCATTTCACCCAACGGATTGATTCTCACGAATCACCACTGCGGTTACGACGCTATTCAACAACATAGCTCGGTAGAGCACGATTACCTGACCGATGGCTTCTGGGCTAAAAGCTATCAGGAGGAACTGCCTACTCCGGGGTTGACCTTCAAGTTTGTAGAACGTATTACTGATGTAACCGACAAGGTCAATGCAGACATCAATAAAGGTAAAGTAAGTGAAGCTGAATCTTTCGGAGCTGAATATCTCCGCAAGCTGGCTGACAATGAATTAAAGAAAAGCGACCTGAAAGGTAAACCGGGTGTATCAACCTTGGCTCTCCCTTTCTATGAAGGAAATAAGTTTTATGTTTTCTTCATCAAGACCTACAGTGACGTGCGCATGGTGGCAGCTCCCCCTTCATCTATCGGTAAGTTTGGAGGTGAAACCGACAACTGGATGTGGCCTCGCCATACCGGCGACTTCTCTATGTTCCGTATTTATGCCGATCAGGAAGGAAATCCTGCTGAATATAGCGCATCGAATGTGCCCTTGCAGGTAAAAAAACACCTTACCATCTCGCTGAAAGGACTGCAGGAAGGCGACTATGCCATGATTATGGGATTCCCCGGAAGCACCAGCCGCTACCTGACTCAGAGTGAAGTACGCCTGCGCATGGAAGGAACCAATATTCCTCGTATCACTGTACGTGAAGCGCGTCAGGGTGTCTTGCGCAAAGAAATGGCTGCCAGCGATAAAGTTCGCATCCAGTATGCCAGCAAATATGCTGTTTCAAGCAACTACTGGAAGAACTCAATCGGTATGAATAAGGCAATCATCGACAACAACGTATTGGAAACTAAAGCCGAACAGGAAGCTCGTTTCGCTCAGTTTGCCAAGGAAAAACAAAATGCAGATTATGAAGCTGTGGTCAGTAAAATCAATTCGTACGTAGGCCGCGTAACTCCCCTGCGTACGCAAATGACTTATTTCACCGAAACGTTCAGAAGCGGAATCGAGTTTACGCTTTCATCAAAGGCCAATGCACTTCAAAGCTTAATGGCTGCTTTGGAGAAAAACAAGAAAAAAGATATTGAAAAAGCCGTTGATGCGCTAAAAGAAGCTTTCGATGCCGTTCATAACAAAGACTACGACCATGAAGTTGACCGCAAAGTAGCAAAAGCATTGTTGCCTCTTTATGCTGAAAAAGTTCCGACTGAAGCCTTACCTGAATTCTACCAGACCATTAAATCGACCTTCAAAGGCGACTACAATGCCTATGTAGATGCACTTTATAACCAGAGTATTTTTGCCAATCAGGCAAACTTCGATGCCTTTATCAGCAATCCTACGCTGGATGTATTCAGCAAAGACCTGTCTGTACAATATGCCCTTACTGTCAACCAGAAATACAAGGAACTGAGCGACAAGTTAAGTCAGGCTAACGGTGACATCAACCTGTTACATAAGACCTTTGTACGCGGACTGTGCGAAATGTATGCTCCAACTCCGAAAGCTCCGGATGCCAACTTTACCATCCGTCTGACTTACGGAAATGTTAAAGCATACGATCCGAAAGACGGAGTTCATTACAAATATTACACCACCCTGAAAGGAGTGATGGAAAAAGAAGATCCGAACAACCCGGAATTCGTGGTTCCTGCCAAACTGAAAGAACTGTATGCTACCAAGAACTTCGGACGCTATGCACTGCCAAACGGAGAAATGCCGACCTGCTTCCTGACCACAAACGATATTACCGGAGGTAACTCTGGTTCACCGGTTATGAACGGAAACGGAGAACTGATCGGTTCTGCTTTCGATGGCAACTGGGAATCGCTTTCAGGCGACATCAACTTCGACAACAACCTGCAGCGTTGTATTGCCGTAGATATCCGCTACGTGTTGTTTATCGTTGAAAAACTGGGAGGATGCAAAAATCTTATTGATGAAATGACTATCGTTGAATAATGAAACATACACTACTCATCTCTTTATTATCTACTTTTTCCCTCACGGCTCTTGCCGATGAGGGAATGTGGATGCTTACCGACCTGAAACAGCAAAATGCTGCCGTCATGCAAGATTTAGGTCTTGACATCAGCATTGATCAGGTTTATTGCCCTGACAACATCAGCCTGAAAGATGCCGTGGTGCACTTTGGGGGCGGTTGTACCGGAGAAATCATCTCGGCAGAAGGTTTGGTTTTAACAAACCACCACTGCGGATATGGTTATATACAGCAACATAGCTCAGTAGAACATGACTATCTGACTGATGGCTTCTGGGCCATGTCACGTAAAGAAGAATTGCCATGCGAAGGGCTACAGGTTACTTTCATTGACCGCATCTTGGACGTGACTGATTATGTTCAGCAGCAACTGGCTAAAGATAAAGACCCTGACGGAACAAATTACCTGTCGCCTTCTTATCTGGAAACCGTGGCTAAACGATTTGCCAAAGCTGAAAAAATCAAAACTGACGAATTTACTACACTGGAACTGAAGCCTTTCTATGGAGCAAACAAATACTACCTGTTTGTTAAAACCAACTATAAAGACGTGCGTATGGTGGGAGCTCCTCCCTCTTCTATCGGTAAGTTCGGAGCTGATACAGACAACTGGATGTGGCCTCGTCACTGTGGAGACTTCTCTATCTTCCGTATCTACGCCACTGCTGACGGCAAACCGGCCAACTACAGTGCCGACAACACGCCGCTGAAAGTTAAAAAGCACATTGCCATCAATCTAAAAGGCATCAAAGAGGGTGACTTTACATTTGTGATGGGATTCCCCGGACGTAACTGGCGCTACATGATCAGCGATGAAGTAAAAGAACGGATGCAGACTACCAACTTCATGCGTGATACGGTGCGCGGAGTTCGCTTGCGCGTATTGGGCGAAGAAATGCAGAAAGATGCCAAGACACGCATCCAGTATGCTGCTAAATATGCTTCTTCTGCCAACTACTGGAAAAATGCCATCGGTATGAATGAGGGCTTAATCAACCTGAAAGTGCTGAACAAGAAAGAGGCACAACAGGAAAGTCTGCTCGCTTTCGGAAAAGAGACCGGAAATATGGCTTACCAGGAGGCTTATCAAAGCATCAAGAACATTGTAGCTAAACGTTTCCAGGCTGTTTATCATCAGCAGGCTATCTATGAGGCACTGATGCTGGGTACTGAATTCTCTAAAATACCGGATACGGCTCCGCTGCTAAAGGCACTGAAAGAGAAGGATAAAAAAGCTACAGCTGAAGCAATTGAAGACCTTACAAAAGAGGGAGATAAATTCTTCAATAAGGATTATAGCCCAGAGGTCGACCGCAAAGTATCGAAACAGCTGATTGCCTTGTATGCCCGCTTGGTTCCGACTGAACAGCACATCAGCATCTTCAAACAGATAGCCGATAAATATAACGGCAGCACAGACGCATTTGTGGATGCTTGCTTTACTCAATCGGTTTTCAGCAGCAAGGCTGCACTTGACAAGTTCCTCAAAAATCCAAACGCTGAAACTTTGGAAAAAGACCCGATGGTATGCTATGCCCAATCGGTAAAAGAAGGATATCAGGCCACCAGTGATGCGATGAAGGCTGAAACCGATGCCTATAACCGTGCACATAAAGTGTGGGTGGCAGGTATGCTGGATTTACGCCGCTACGAGGGTAAAGCAATCTATCCGGATGCAAACTCTACACTGCGCTTGACCTACGGCAAAATCGGTTCATATGAGCCGAAAGACGGCAAGGAGTATCTTTATTATACTACACTGAAAGGTGTGATGGAAAAAGAAGACCCCAACAACCCGGAGTTTGTGGTTCCTGCCAAACTGAAAGAGCTGTATGAAAAGAAAGATTTCGGTGAATATGCCATGCCCGACGGACGTATGCCGGTCTGCTTTGCCACTGCAACCGACAACACCGGAGGTAATTCTGGTTCACCGGTATTCAACTCACGCGGTGAGCTGATTGGTACAGGATTTGACCGAAACTATGAAGGTCTTACCGGAGATATCGCCTACAATCCGCAGCTACAGCGTGCTGCTTGTGTAGACATCCGCTACACATTGTTTATCATTGATAAATTCGCAGGTGCACGCCATCTCATCGATGAAATGACAATCATCCGATAAGGTTGATTTTACCATAAAAAAAAGACATCCTACCTGATTACCCGACATAAGTCTGGGGTTTATCAAAAGTAGGATGTCTTTTTTTTATACTATCCTGTAAAAAAGAAAAAGATTATTTGCTTAATGCTTGAATCGTATGACGCACACGTTCTGCCGTAGTTACGGGATGTGCATATTCATCTTGGTCTGAACTGCCCATTGACAAGGCCGGATTACGCAGCAACATCTTACTCTCTTTTAACTCGCGTGCCGAAAAATGAAATTCAGAAGCACCTGTACATGCAGCCAGTTCGGCTATGTTCCATTCATTAACTCCGCAACCCGGCATAATCACAATACGACCTGCTGCCTGACGAACCAGTTCAGCCAATAAACTCGCCCCTTGCATGGCAGTAGGCTGCTGACCGGAAGTCAATACACGGTTTACTCCCAAATCGATCAGGTGTTCTAATACTTGTTCCGGACTACGGACATAATCAAACGCACGATGAAAGGCTACAGACATCCCTTCAGAAATCTTCATCAAACGCCTCATGGCTGGCATATCCAAGTCCCCCTCCGGAGTAAGACAGCCGAAAACCACTCCATCGGCTCCCGCCTGACGCGCCATATGTATATCTTCCTCCATGACATCCAGCTCTAAGGGCGTATAGAGAAAATCTCCTCCACGCGGACGGATAATGACATGTAAACGGATATCGATCAACTTACGTGCAAGTCTGATTTCACCGAACGAAGGAGTTGTTCCTCCTTCGGGCATAGAGGCACAAAGTTCTACGCGATGTGCTCCTCCTGCCTGTGCCGCTACGCAACTCTCTGCCGAGTTAGCACATATTTCAAAAGTATAATGCATCATCTTCTATTGGATAAAAATAAAAAAAGAGTGCATCGCGAATCACTTCGCCCTGCACTCGCATATTATGAAAAAAAATGAAGTGAGTACACCCGTGGGGAGTCGAACCCCAATCGATGGAACCGGAATCCATTATTCTATCCATTGAACTACGGGTGCATATTCCATTCCTCCTAAAAGGCGAGGCAAAAGTATAACATAATTCTGTTTATTCCTAATATTTTAAACAAAATATTTTCAGAAACACACAGATAGTTGCTGCAATCAGAGATTTTTGTTGCTCCCTCCCCGTTTTTTCATTTTTCTTTATGCCTTATTCAGAGGCGAGAAATTTTCTAACGAAGTTTGTCACCGAATCTGTCACCGAATTCAAAATCTTACCTGAAAAGGAACAGTTGGCATATACAATATATAAAATGTCACGAATCATAATTTCTTTTAAACATTTTGATAATATTATCATCTGTTTTAATTGCACATTTCATAAATATACCTATCTTTGCCAGACAATATAACTAATCAAACCTAATCATATGAGTTACTTGATAAAACCAAAGAATTATCGTCCACTACTCGACATGAAACAAACCGAGTTGGGTATCAAACAAATAAAAGACTTCTTCCAGCAAAATCTCTCATCAGAGCTGCGTCTACGACGCGTAACCGCTCCCCTTTTCGTTATGAAAGGAATGGGTATAAACGACGACTTAAGCGGAACAGAACGCCCCGTTTCATTCCCGATTAAAGATTTAGGCGACCAACAAGCCGAGGTGGTACATTCACTCGCTAAATGGAAACGTGTTACTTTAGCTGATTATCAAATCGGTCCGGGATATGGCATATATACGGATATGAATGCCATCCGTGCAGATGAAGAACTGGGTAACCTGCATTCTCTTTATGTAGACCAGTGGGACTGGGAAAGAGCTATTACCGCAGACCAACGCTCAGTAAGCTTCCTGAAAGATATTGTAACGCGTATCTACTCGGCTATGCGCCGCACTGAATACATGATTTGTGAAATGTATCCGCAAATCAAATCATTCTTGGCACACGACATCCATTTCATTCACTCTGAGGAGTTGCTGCAAATGTACCCAGACAAAACACCTAAGGAACGTGAAAACCTGATTACACAAAAATATGGAAGTGTCTTTATTATTGGAATCGGAAATAAGTTGAGCAACGGTGAGCCTCATGATTTGCGTGCCCCCGACTATGATGATTATACCACAATCGACCCACAAACCGGACTTCCGGGATTAAACGGAGACCTGCTGGTATGGAATGAGGTATTGGGGCGCTCTTTCGAACTTTCTTCTATGGGAATTCGTGTAGACGCTGAAGCCATGATAAAACAGCTGAAGCTGGCAGGAAAGGAAGAACGTGCCAAACTTTATTTCCACAAGCGTCTTCTGGAGGGCTCACTTCCACTAAGCATCGGTGGAGGTATCGGGCAGTCTCGCCTGTGTATGCTCTATCTGAAGAAAGCACATATTGGAGAGATACAAGCAAGCATTTGGCCAGATGAGATGCGTAAAGAATGTAATGAACTGGGAATGATGCTGATTTAATGAAAAATGAAAAGTAAAAAATAAAAAATGAAGAATGAAGAATGAAAAAACGGACTCTTCCAGATTTTTCATTCTTCATTTTTCATTACTCGTCATTCATTATTTAGTACCAGGTAACCGAGCTACCCGTATTGCTTCGCTGATCCCACTTCAACGCATCGGTCAGCATACTTGAATTGGCACGAATCGAGAAGTTATACGATGTAAACGGACCAAATACCAAACCGCAACTCATATTGAAACAGTGCAAGTCACGTGTAATATTCAGCGTAGTCATAGACATCTCTTTTGACGTAAAATCGTAACCCGTAGAGTAATTCATATTCCATCGACTTCCAATCTTAAAGTTTCCGGAAACATTCAAAGAGTGCGTCAAAGAGTAAGGATAGCGCATCTTTTTAATATTAATCTGCTTCGAACGATCTTCACGGATGCTGTAGCTATAACTCAAGCTAATGCTCCAGGGGAATTTAAATGCCAAGTAACCGTCCGAATCAACAGATGCCTTTTCCGTTTTACGCAAGTTCCCCTTATTGGCATCTTCTGCTTCTTCATCTATTTCATCCTCCTCTTCCTTATCAGTTTTCTGATCTTTTTTCTTATCGTCTTCCTTCTTGCCAAACAGTTTTTTAAACGTATCATTATTCAGCGTATAAGAAAACGAGCCGCTATATCCCTGGAAACGACCGAAGCGTCCATACGACCATTCTGTCCGGTCGCCTACAACTACATTGCCATTCTCATCAAACTGATAGGCATACGTAGCAAATGAGGCATTCATATTAAATGTATAACTCTTGGTCAGTTTCAGACGCAAGTTCATACTCAAGTCACTCCAGCGACGATTAGCGAAGTCATAAGAAAGCGATCCTCCCAACTGGTCAATCAAACTGATTTTTTTATATCCGGTTGAGTCCTTATCCGACTTCATCTTCATTTCGATATTGTTATCTACCGAGAAGCTGATACTCTGTGACATTCCTTTTCCCGGCTTGCCATATACGGCACCGTCGTAAGGAGAATATTCCACGGTACGCACCTCCCCTTTTTCATCGGTATATGTATAGGTGTCATAATAACCGTATTTCTTCTTTCCGAAATCAGGAGTATAAGTATAGCTCACTGTTGGTGTAAAGACATGACGAATTTGCAGTTCCTTACTTTTCATAAACAGAGGCTTATACATACCGTAAAGCTTCGTATTCATCTGGAGCGACAGATTGTAATCGTACACACGGTTAAATCCGTTAATCGTATCACGCTTCACATGGTCACGCGAAGTTGCACTGGCATCATAGCTCTGCATCACCTTACGCAAGTACCAACGCTCCGTGTAGTTAAACGACGGAACAATATTGATATACTTAAACAAGTTGAATGTTGCTGATACCGGAATTTTATGTTGCATACCATTATCCCACTGCGTCAGCGGTGTCTTAAACAGCAAATTGTCCTTTGTATTGATTTTATTCGTGATATTACCGGTATATTGAAAAGAAATCTTCTCATACCACTTGTCATCACCAGCTGAGCGCTTCCGCTTAAAAGGGTAAATACGGTTCAACGAAATATTCACATCAGGCAACGTCATGCTCAAAGAAGAGTCACGGGTGTTCTGAGTAATATTAAATGTCCCTGAAATATTCAACCCTATTCCCGGAAAGTTACGCGAATAGCTTACACTTGAAGCTTTCGTGTTTTGAGAATAAGCCTGCGGATTATACAAACTGCTCAAACTAGAACGGTCATAGCTACTGGTAGCAAAGTTCACACTGGCAGAGAATGAACTGTTCGGACTTGCTTTCGCATCCTGCCGATGACTCCACTGGATACGGAAATCCTTCGACACCGAATAGTCGGGCATCCCCTTCTCACCCGTTTTTGTTACCAGATAACTGGTGTTAAACGAGCCACTGAACTTATATCGCTTATTATAGTTCGATGCTGCTGAGAGTCCCCATGACCCTTTGGTAAAGATTTCCCCCAGCACCTTCAAATCCATCCGGTCACTGATGGCAAAATAATACCCACCGTCGCGTAAATAAAATCCGCGGTTCATCTCATCACCATAAGTAGGCATAATAAATCCCGAAGAATAGCTGCTGTTAAACGGGAAGAAACCAAAAGGAACCGCAATAGGAAGCGGTACATCTTCTACCACCAACTGAGCCGGGCCAAAAACAACATTTTTCTTCGGACGAACTTTTGCCATTGAAAGTTTCAGATAAAAGTGCGGGTGTTCATGGTTATCACAAGTGGTATATTGACCATGCCGCATATAAATTTCATCATTGGCTCCCTTCTTACCCTCCTCACTGGTAACATAGCCTTCCCCCTGCTGAGTTACGATGCTATTGATAAACCCTTTCTTGGTCTTGAAGTTATAGCGCATGATTTTTGATTCATAGGGCGTCTCACCGTCCTTGAACACAGGCGTACCCGATTCAACCCCCGTTGTATCAGATACCCCTCGCGCATATACCGTACTGCTATCCATGTTCATCGAAATAACAGCCGAAGTAAGTTCTATATTCTGATAATTAACCTTTCCGTTTCCATACAGATGAGCAAAGCCCTCCTTGGTAAAGACAATTGAATCGTTCGCCTCATAAACCACAGGATCATCAAGCGGTTCTTTCTTCTCGTTCTTCAATGTGTCCATGGCCAACGAATCAGCAAGAAGCGAATCGCCCGCCAATGAATCAGCGGCAACCATGTTGCTCCGTCTTGTCCGCTTTCCTTTTACGCGCTGTGCCTCAGCATAGAAAGAGCAGAAAAAACCGAATACAAATAAAGATAATAGTAAATATGTTGTTCGTTTAAATGATGTCATTATCTGTTTTTTACGCAATATAGCGGTGCAAAAGTAAGCATTCTCCTGCAAATAAACGCCAAAGCCTGTGTTTTTAATTTATTTTTTCTTTTAAGCAGCCATCCCTTTTCACGTCATCCTCTATACAAGAAAAGAGATAACCTCAGCTCTTGGAGACCGCCCATAAACTTTATTCTTTCCTTATAATCAAGCATTACAAAAATAGGCGGCACCAATTGTCAAACCGTTCCAGACCTTCCTCACCATGGCGTTCTATACTTTTACGTGCTTTTTCCAAGCTTTTTTCCTTATCTAATTTCGTTTTTGAATAAAACTTATCAGCAAAACAGATAAGTTGTTCCTCCAAACTTACCGGAACCATTTCACGATGCGGAATAGGAAGGTTCCGTTCTTCTATCGCTTTGAGTGATAACCCTGCTCCCGTATGACGTTCGCATACCAATGCATGGCGGGGATAACCTTCTTTACGCACCAAATCAGCTCCCAAATAACCATGACAAATATAAGGATGGGAACCATAACAGTGAATGCCATCGGCATCGGTAAGGAAAATACCGATATCATGTAAAAGAGCAGCCTCTTCTATAAATTGCAAGTCCAGTTTTAACTCCGGATGCAAGCGGGCTAGTGCCAGGGCTTTATCGGCCACCGAACGGCTATGAGTCAGCAAAATGTGCTTTAATTCATTTTCTTCTGGGTAATATTTGTCTATAAGTGCTAATGCGTTCATAATCTTTATCAGTTTTACAATCTGTTTAGGAACAACAAAAATACAATTATTTTCCCTGCCCCGAATCTTTTATCTGTTTTTTTAGTACATTTGAAGTTAAAGACAAGATTCTATAAGTATGGACAAACTCAACTTATTTGCTCCTTTTATCGGTCTATGCCGCCACCGCATCCAGACAGATGGAGAAGGCGTAACTACGCTTGCCGCATTCCATGGTTGCCCATTGCATTGCCGTTACTGCCTCAACCCGCAGTGTCACACCTCCCCTGACCGCTGGCTATGGCACACACCGGAAACCCTTTATCAAGAAGTAAAACAAGACGAACTCTACTTTCTGGCTACCGGAGGAGGAATCACGTTCGGAGGTGGGGAACCACTGGCTTGGTCTGATTTTATTCATCAATTCAGACAACTCTGCGGAAAGCAATGGCGAATTACCTTGGAAACCTCCCTGTACGCCTCATCCGACCTGTTAGAGCAAGTTATTCCTGACATTGACGAGTTTATTATCGACATCAAAGATACCAATCCTGAAATTTACCGCAAATATACCCAGCGCAGCAGCAAACTGGTAGAAGCCAATCTCAACTTGCTTCTCTGTGCAGGAAAAGCTGAACAGTGCCTTATCCGACTCCCTCTGATACCCGGTATCAATACTGAAACATCTGTTGCCCGCTCTGAGCACAAGCTCCGCAAAGCGGGATTCACCCGATTCAACTTCTTTAAATACATCATACCATGAAACAAGGAAAACGAACCTGCAAGATACTAAAAGAAATTCGCTCCAACATTGCTCAAAGAAACGAGATAGACTTTTGTCCGCAACCTTGCAACTTCGAAGAAGACTGCACAGGTACCTGCCCGCAATGTGAAGCCGAATTACACTATCTGGAACGACAAATTGCCTTACGGCGTGCTGCGGGGAAAGCTGTCACCTTAATAGGCATATCGGCAGCTACGATGCAAGTCAATGCAATACCGCAAGAAGTTCCTTCAACGCCACACGTTGCACTAGAACAAAACGATACCACATCCATTACCCTAACCGGAACCGTGAAAGACTCAAACGGAGAACCGCTGCTCGGAGCAACCATCGTGGAAAAAGGGACACACAATGGGACTATTACCGACCAACAAGGTCGATTCAAATTGAAAGTATCGGGCAAAAGTCCAATTCTCATCCAATATATCGGTATGAACGAACGGGAAATCCCCACTGACAGTCTGACAGGCAGGACGTTGCTTTCCATCGTGATGCAGGAAGACAACCTGCTGATGGGTGAAGTTGCCGTTGTAGAACAAGCAGTGGAAAATGAAGGAAAAGAGCAAGCTATGCCAGGAATGATAACCGAAACCATGCCCGAATTTCCAGGAGGAATGACAGAACTTATGCGATACATGCATGAAGCCATAGAGAATCTGCTAAAAACAAAAAACGTAAAGCCTCCCATGCCGGAACAAACCATCGTAATAGTAACGATAGCAGCAGACGGTAGTGTACAATCCCCCTACATTCTGCGAAGTCTTTTCCCGGAATTCGATTCCATCGTGCTTGAAGCCATACGCCTCATGCCCCGATGGAAGCCAGGCATACAACGTGGGAAACCGGTTCCCGTAAAATATACGATTCCTGTCAGTTTTCAGCTTCAGAAATAAAAAGCTGCCAAAGACTTTTTTCGCTTCTCACTTTTTCTGCTAACTTTACCGATTATTCAATTCCAAATTAAAAACAACATGAATATCCGTACAATTTGCTATTTTATTTTCTGTTTATTTTGCTGCATTCCTGTCTCATCTCAACCGCAATGTGGAGCAGAACGCCTGGAGGTATTGCTTCCTTTATTACAAGGGAAAAGAGTAACACTGGCAGTTAACCAGACCTCGCTCTGCAAAAATACGCACTTACTTGACACCCTATGCAGCCGTAATATAAATATCGTACAAGTCTTTGCCCCCGAACATGGATTCCGAGGGAATGCCGATGCCGGAGAAACCATAAAAGACGGACGCGATACGCGTACCGGAGTACGAATTACATCACTTTATGGAAAGAGCAAGAAACCGCAAGCAGCCCAACTTGCAGAAACGGATGTAGTGGTTTTCGATATTCAAGATGTGGGTGCCCGATTTTATACTTACATCAGTACCTTATATTATATTATGCAGGCATGTGCAGAGAATCAGAAAGAAATGATTGTACTCGACCGTCCGAATCCATGCGACTATATCGACGGTCCGATATTGCAACCGGCATTTAAAAGTTTTGTAGGCATGCTGCCTATTCCTGTACTCCACGGGTGTACGGTGGGAGAACTTGCACAAATGATAAACGGAGAAGGATGGTTAGGCAGCGGACTGACCTGCCGCCTCCATGTAATCACAGTAAAAAGCTGGAGCCACGGACAACCCTATTCTTTGACAGTTAAACCTTCTCCCAACTTGCCTAACGACCAAGCTATCGCTCTCTACCCATCGCTCTGTCCGTTTGAGGGAACCGACATTAGTGTAGGCCGTGGAACAACCTACCCCTTCCAAGTCATCGGCAGCCCCATTTTAAAAGAGCAGTCCGATAAATTCTTTTTCATCCCCCGTCCACTGGAAGGCTTCGACAAAAATCCGCTTCATAAAAATCAGAAATGTTATGGAAAAGACCTCCGCCATCAGTCTGCACCAAGGGGTCTATCACTCCGCTATGTCATAGAAAGCTACCAAAGCTATTGCCGCACAGGAAATGGAAGCAAGTTCTTCACGCGCCCCCGCTGGTTCGACCTACTCATGGGTACCGATCAGGTAAGAAAAGCCATCCTGCGAGGAGACAGTGAAAAAGCAATCAAAGAAACATGGCAGAAAGAACTGGAAGAGTATCGCAGCATACGAAAAAATTATATACTCTATCACTAACTTCTTTTCATACCTCCCTGCTCTAGAAAAGGCTTGAAAACACAGATTAAGTCACCAAAAAAGCATGTTTAAACAAGGTCCTCACACAAAAAGCACATAAAAATCAAAAAAAATTGCCCGAACGCTTGCAGATTTAAAAATAATCCGTACCTTTGCACCCGTGTTTGAGAAACACCTCAACACAAGCAAAGGATGGCCCGTTCGTCTATCGGTTAGGACGCAAGATTTTCATTCTTGAAAG
>ERZ1027044.835-NODE-835-length-14235-cov-7.015867_pt1 | contig 14235 bp, 16 predicted proteins | sample MGYA00519433_ERZ1027044 | MGnify/ENA primary metagenome ERZ1027044 (study PRJEB26926, sample SAMN06164589) | human gut metagenome | biome: ENVO:00009003; feature: ENVO:2100002; material: ENVO:00002003 | host: Homo sapiens | place: USA | collected 2012 ... | reverse complement strand
GCATGGTATTCCAGCGTGTGTATCTGTTTCAGGACACCATTTACAACAATATCAGCATGGGAAAGCCGGATGCCACGGAAGAAGAAGTCTATGAGGCAGCCAGAAAAGCCCGCTGCTATGATTTCATTATGGCTTTGCCCGATGGATTCCAGACGGTAGTTGGTGAGGGTGGTGCGACACTCTCCGGCGGCGAAAAGCAGCGCATTTCGATTGCACGCTGTATTCTGAAAGATGCGCCTATCGTCATTTTGGACGAAGCTACTGCAAGTGTGGATACGGACAATGAAAGCTATATTCAGGAGGCCATTTCCGAATTGGTGAAGGGAAAGACCCTGCTTGTAATTGCTCACCGCCTGAATACGATCCAAAATGCTGATCAGATTTTAGTTATAGACAACGGCCAGATTGCACAGCAAGGAAACCATGAGGAACTTTTGATACAGCCCGGTATCTATCAGGATTTCGTCAATATCCGAAAGAGTGCGGCTGGCTGGAGTCTTGCTTAATGGCGAAAGGAGCTGCCTATGAAACTTCATACTGCCGGAGAGGATTATTTGGAGGCCGTGCTTATACTTCAAAAGAAGCTCGGTATGGTGCGTTCCGTGGATGTTGCCCGGTACATGGAGGTTTCAAAACCCAGCGTATGTTACGCAGTAGGAACTTTACGAGAGGGTGGCTTTTTGACAACAGACGAAAACCATTATATACACCTGACCGACCTTGGCTGGGATGTGGCTGAAAAAATTTACGAACGCCATTGTTTTTTTACTCATCAACTTATATCCGTTGGAGTTAATCCACAAATTGCAGAAGTTGATGCTTGTCGCATGGAACATGCAGTCAGTGATGAAAGTTTTCAAAAACTGAAAGAGCATGCGATGAGAGAGATTGCTTCACAAAAAATTGACAATACATTTGATGATTTTCCTGTGAAGAAGTAGAAAATGTTGCTTTGCTAAAATAGATTAAATATGAAAGACACAAAATACAAGATATTAGCATATTTTGACAATCAATCATATCGAAAACTATTCAATGAGATAAACTCAGATTATGCAGAAAATCTACAAATTTTACTGCATAATTTGAGTTTATTTTCTTATGATGTGCTTATAATAGGAGTAATCGTTTATAAAGAGAACATAAGTAATATTATATCTGCTATTAGAAAGATAACGCAGATACCAATTATTATTTTGACGGATGCAACTTCTTTATTGTGTATGTCATGGAAAAAAGAATTAATATACGCTGGTGCAGATTGTGTAATGGATATAAATAGCACTATAGAAGAAGTAGATCTGCAGATTTTTTCATTGGCACGACGAAATAATAAACAAAAAATAACTCAAAAGCAATCCGAAACGATGATTAATAAGGGAAAACTTGTAATGGATCATAAGAAACATAAAGTATTTTGGAATGATGTAGCGTTACATTTAACACGACAAGAATATAATTTTTTATACTTATTAGCGGTGACACCGATGAGAGTATACACATTTGAACAGATTTACCAGCTTGTATGGAAAGATTATTCTGTTGGTGATATTAAAAATATCATCTGGTGTCTGGTAAAGCGATTGAGAAAAAAGTTGAATGTCGTTGAAGACGGTGCCGGGAATTGCATTGTCAGTGTCAGGGATATAGGTTACAAATTTGAATTGAATAATGAAAACGAACAGCAGTAAGGCGAATAATCCGTAAAAAGATTGTTCGTCTTATTTTATTTGTGCTGGAAAGAAGGTGATAAAAATTGACCGTCAATTGACAGGTTTCTGACCGTTAACTGACAGGTGCATCCGATACACTGTGCCTTTGTAAAGATATGATTACAAAGGAGATCCGTGTTTGCAGGGAAACAGCAGAGATGCCGGACATTCCTGTGGACAGGAAGAACGAGCCAGATCACCGCCACACTCCGATTTGATTTCACAAAAATTCAGATCGGAGGAAAAGATAAGTGGCTTATAACAAAGCAAAAGAAGAATATAGATGGAACCAGTGGAAAGCAGAGGAAGAGAAGATCCTGCGTGAGCAGGGTGTGGATGAAGAGACGATCCAGAAGCTCCGGGAGTATGACTGGAACGATTTTAACGCAGAGCGGAGATTCCGGGAACATCAGACTTCACTTCTGGACTGTATGGAACTGCTTCTGGAAGAAAAAGAATCAGGAGAGTCTCAGCCAGAGAGTGTGGAAGCCCTGCTCGATACCGTGGAGAATGAGGAATTGCTCCAGATCCTGTTATCGACTGACAAGAAAACTCTTCAGATGGTTGTTCTGAAGATGATGGGATATGCACCAAAGGAGATCAGCCATCACATGGAACTGCCGGAGCAGACTGTTTATACAAGACTGCGGAGGTTACGGGAGAAAATCAAAAAGTCCATGAAATTTGAATAAAACAAAAGGCTCTCATCGGCTGATTATCAGAACGAATAGACAGGAGGATTGATACGATGGATGAGAAAGAAGTGTCCGAAATGCAGGAAGAAATGATGACGGTACTGGTAGTCGAGCCGATGAAAGCACCCTATGTCAAAAGCATCCCCAATGAGCTGGAAGATCTGCAGCAGGCAGTAGGCGGTGACATTGAGATGACTTATCCGTTTGAGGATGAGGTTGGAATTCTTTTAAACGGCAATGGAAAATTTGAGGGGTTGCCGTTAAATCGGGCATTGTACGATGACCGAGGACAGGTCTATGATGCCATTGCCGGAACATTCCTTGTGGTAGGACTGACAGAAGATGATTTTACTTCGCTGACACCGGAGCAGATTGAAAAGTTTAAAGAAAAATATCAGTCACCGGAAGTTTTCACCCTGTTTAACGGGGAACTTCATGTGATGAAGATGCCACCGCAGGAACAAAAAGAGCAGAAGGAAAGTCGGAAGAAGGATGCACAGCAGAAGAATCCGGCAAAAGGAAAAAAGATAAACAGATCCGGGGAAGCACGATAAAAAATTTTTCTGTGAAGTGAATAAAAAAATACACTGCCATCGGCTAGTAAGCAGAGGGACATCCCTCGGCTGTTCTTTGGCAAGTGAATATCGGCACTACAGGTACGTTCCCAACCGTAGAAGCGTGACAGTATGAGCGCCATGATTAAGTATAGGGTAAAGATTCTTAGACTTGGAGCGAGAAAGCATAGCTGTGAATAAGGCGGTGGCAGCCTTTCGCCAGGATCACGGATGGGGGATAATGATACACGTTACCAGCCAGAGAGCGGAAGATGGACTCCGGGTTGTAATCAGAAAGACCCCCAGGACATCTGTGAGCGGCGGCAGGCCAGCCGCCCGCCTGTAGTGTCCCCTTTCCCAGAAGAAAAACAGGGATGGTTCCGGGGGTGCGAGGTCAAATGCGGAACAGCAAGATAAAAAAGAAATCAATGAAGAAGTGTGTCGTTGATATCAGATACCATGCGGCTGTGGGAGACTACAGCCGTATTCTTGTGGTATTAACGTCACATCAAGGGGAGAGAACAGATGAAAGAAACAAAAAGAAGTGGAATGAGCAAGGATCAATTCTGGAATCTGATTGAAAAAGCAAAGGAAGTGTGCGGCACCGATCTGGATGCTTCGGCAGTGTGGATCAAGCAGCAGCTCTTCTATATGACACCGGAGGATGTCCTCCAATTCCACAATCTTGTTTACAGTTACCGGGATGCGGCTTATAAGTACGGCTTATGGACAGCGGCAGGTATTATGATGGAAGCAGGGTGCAGTGATGACAGTTTTTCCGATTTTCGGATGTGGCTGATCGCCCAGGGAAAAGAAGTTTATCTGAATGCCTTAAAAGATCCGGATTCCCTTTCCGGCGTGACTCCGTATGGGTACTGTAGTTTTGAAGCGTTGGGATACATCTCATCGCAGGTCTACAGTGCCATGAAAGGAAAAAATATCTATCAGGACAGTACGGCAAGAATGCAGATGGAATGTTATGAGCAGGTGATCCGGGATATTGTGTACCATCCCATGATCGAGTATCCACTGGAATTACCGGAAGCAATGGTGGTATATCCGAAACTCTGTGAATGCCATTTGTCCGAGCAGGTAAGGAAAGCTCCTCAGAAAGTAAGGACATGGAATGTTTCCCGGACGGATATCCGAAGGATGATGGCAAGAGGGAATGCTGCCATAAAGAAAATGCAGGAACAGGGACAGAATACACCGGAAGCGACCAGACTCGTCCGTAAGGGTACGGTAAGATAAGCTTTCTGGCAAGGAGAAGTAATGTGTTATAAAAATGAATATCAGAAAAGGGCACATGGCGAAGTGGAACAGATTTTTCGGGAGCTTCTCCCGGAAGCCGGGCTTCATGTAAGGGAAGAACAGATCCGTCTCTGCCATGAAATGCTGGATGCCCTTATGAAAAATGAGATCACGCTCTGTGATGCAGGAGTCGGCATCGGAAAGACCTATGCCTATCTGACAGCCTGCATCCTGATGCGGAAATATAGTGTACTGCATTCCGGTTATTCGGGATGTGACAGGCGGTCTGTAGTGGTATCCACTTCCAGTATCGCCTTACAGAAAGCCATCATAGAGGAATATGTTCCTTTCTTATCGGACGTACTGTTAAAAGCAGATCTGCTTCAGGGAGAGTTAAAAGCGGTCGTCCGCAAGGGAAAGGAACATTTTGTATGCGATTACAGGCTGGCCCAGAGATTAGAGGCAGTCCGGGACAAGAATAAAAATCAGGCACAGATGGAGGCATTGAAGTCCCTCCGGCATAACTTTGATTTAGATTCCGTACATAACCTGAGCGGTTTTGACCGCAGGCTGGTGTGCGTACCGAAATTCTGCCCCAGGGAGTGTCCGGGGAAAGCAGGATGCCGTTATCAGAAATATTTGGATGTTTCCAAAAAAGAGGAAGTTTTTATACAGATATGCAATCACAATTATCTTCTGGCAGACGCCATGCACCGGATGAATGAATACCGGCCTCTGCTGGCGGATTACAGAGCATTGGTAGTAGATGAAGCACATAAGCTCCCAGAAGCTGCCAGCCAGATGGATGGGAGAAGTATTGGAAGAGAGGATGTGCAGGAAATCTCGTATTTCTTAAACAGGGAGCATAAAAGTTCGGAAGGTAAGAGACTACAGGATTGGTTTAATACACTTTCAATGGAAATCCGTAAGGATCAGGCCGGGATGGGAGATGACATAGCTGGAAAAGAAAATTTCTATTTTCCGGCAAAGTGCCGATCTTCTCTGGAGCAGGTAAGGGGGAATCTCAGTCTTATGCTTAAAAGACTTGCCGGAAATGTCCCTTACTGGATCTTCCGGCGGCTGGAAGAGATGGAAGAGCTGTTCGGCTGGTTTCTGAAGAAGGATACCAGATACGTTTTATTTCTTCAGCCAGACGGCAGGGGAGATCCTGTGTTTATGGCTGTTAGCAGAGAGATTCCAAGGTTTCTCCATGATTCCTTATGGGACAGGGGATTTCCCTCGATTCTCACCAGTGGAACTTTAAAAGCCGGAAATGGGTTTGTAAGGACCAGACAGATGACCGGGCTGGAAAAGAAAAGCAGAGTCCGGGAGTGTGTAGCAGAATCCCCATTTTGTTACAGAGAGAACTGTCTGCTCTATATTCCTGAGAATTTAAAAGCGACGCTCAAGGGAAGCCGGGAAGAGGTCGAGCAACTTGCAGGCCAGATCCGTGATCTGGTGTGTTCTACTTTTGGGCATACACTGGTACTGTTTACATCTTATACCCTGATGGGAAATGTGCAGCAGCTCCTGCGGGATCAGATCCCGTTCCCGATGGTGCAGGTATGGAGAAACTCACAGGAAGAAATCGCACGGTTTAAGAAGATGGAAAATGCCGTTCTGTTTGCAGCCGGCTCCTGTTGGGAAGGTGTGGATTTTCCGGGGGATATGGTATCGTCCCTGATCATTGTAAAATTGCCGTTTGCTGTACCGGACCCCATCCATGAAGCACAAAGGGAACAATACCGATCACTGGAATCCTACATTCAAAATGTTGTTGTTCCAGATATGCAGAAGAAACTGCGCCAGGGATTCGGACGGGCGATCCGGACGGAGCAGGACACCTGTGTAGTGTCCATTTTAGACCACCGAGCGGCAAAGAAAGGAAAGTACCGGGGAGATGTTCTGGACGCCCTGCCAAAGTGCCAGATGGCAGAAAAAATCGATGAAGTAGAGGACTTTATCCGAAGCCGGAAAGTGGAGCGTTACTACAGCTGATAACATCCGTGGTGTTGTTGGTTATGCCCAGATCTGGACAGAAAATAAGACAAAAAGTTTAGTGGTATTTCAGGAGCGGTTTTGACCGAATTGGTGGTATTTGTGATAGCTTTATCGGCATGAGTTGGGTATACTGTGTATAGCGTTAGAGGAAAGGAAGTGAGCAGGAATGAGACGATATGAACTGGAAAAAGAAAGAGAGGGTTCCACCGTTTATTTCTTTATCAGAGATGTGGAAACACTGGATATCGTCCTGCTTCCAACCAAATATCTGATGCACAAGATACGGAGTAAATGTTCACCGAATACGGTGCGGCGCTCCGCACTTGCAATCCTGTACTATCTGGAATACATCCATGAAAAGAAAAAGGAATTGACAGACGTATATCAAATGCCTTATGTTGAACAGACAAATCACTTTGTGGAATTTTTATACTGGCTGAAAGCCGGGAAGCATACCAGAGATAAAAATCACAGATCTCCAAACAATGGAACCTGCAACGCATACTTAAGAGATGTGTTCAGGTTCTATCTTTTTATAGAAGAAGAGTACCAGCAGTTCGGGGAGCTGAAAGTCCTGTCCTATAATTATTTTGTAGCCGTGGATGCAGTAGGCGTAAAGAAAAGCATACGATCAAAGAGTTTCAAAGGCTATTTAAAAGAGGAAGAGCATAAGGCGAGAGCAGCAAAGAAAGATGAAATTGTGGAAATCTTGAAAGCGTGTACCAATATAAGAGATCGGCTTCTCATGCTGCTTCTGGCAGAGACAGGCTACCGAATCGGTGAGATCTTAGGAATTGATTACAGTAAGGACATTGATTATCAGAACCACATAATCCGGGTATATTTCCGTGAGGACAATGAAAATGGAGCGAGAGCAAAGAATGCAGAATACCGAAGTGCGAAGATCAGCAAAGATACCTTCGGCTTTTTAAATCTGTATATCGCAGAGTACCGAAAACTACTTCAGCACCAGACAAGCCTGTTTGTGAATATTTCCGGGGATAATATCGGAAAACCAATGAACGTGGAAGCAGTATACTCCATGCTAAAAAGAATGGATAAGAAAACAGGGATTAAGATCACGCCTCATATGCTCCGGCATTACTTTGGAAATGAGCGGAGAAAAGCAGGATGGTCGCTGGAACTGATACAGCTGGCCTATGGACACCGCCACATCCAGACAACCATCAATTATCTGGACATTGTGGATGATGAACTGCTGGATGCCAGCCAGGAATTCTACGAGAAACACTCCTCCCTGTATGGGATTGAGGAATTGCTATAGGAGGTGGTTTTTATGCCTGCGTTTTTACAGTCTTTTATAGAGGCAGAACAAGAACGGAGCAGGCGGATTGAGCAGCTACGAAAAGAAATCCGGGAGTTTGCAAAAGAGGAAGCAGGAAGTTCCATTACAGAACAGATTCTGCTGTTTCTGGCAGATGAGATGGTAGAACATCTTTCGGAAATAGATTATGAACTGCGAATGAAATTTGAATTATACATAACACCGCTGATAAAGCGAAATTACATTTACCGATATACCGGAACGTTCGACCGGATACGGCAGGCGTACATCCGGGAACGGATGAAAACTCCGGCTGGACAGAGGGAATGTGAATGGAAATATAAAAATGAAATACTTTTTGTTCCATACCACTCAGATCCTGTAATCGTAAAGAGTGTGGAAACGGTACGGTGTCGGAGCAACATGGTCTGGAATTTTAAAGCGGCAGCCAGTGAGAAACTGAAACGTCAGATTTTTACCGTGCTGGAATATATTCTGGAGAATTATGAAATTTCCAGACTGAGGGAATATAAACTGACCGGGCTACAGCTTTTTTACGAATTTTGTATCCGGGAGCAGATTACAGATATCCAGCTTCTGGAGCTGGAACAGGAAACAGCATTTCAGGACTACCTGAAGCAGAAAGTCGAGAAAGAGCAACGGCGAAAACGACTGAAGAGCATTGTGGAAACTGCCCGTAAAGTGATTTTTATAGAAACTGATGAAACAAGATGGGATGCTACCATCTGGTATTTAGAGCGGTTTCGTATTGCCAAAGAAAGAATAAACCAGAGTGACAGTATAGAAAAAATATCATTTCAGGAAGTTCTACAGCCCAAGAATCGATTGCTGCTTCAGGAATATATGAAGTACGAAATTGGAATCGGAGAACTGGCGCTCAGTACGGTGTACGAAAGATTCCGAACCATTCGAAATTTTTTGCAGGAGGTCAGCGAACTGGAAGTTACCAAGTGTGATGCCAGCCTGATTGATGTATATTTAAAGAATTTGCAGAATGGTGCTATGGGAGCAAAGACATTTAATACCAATGTTTCGGGAATACAGTTTTTTATGAAATTTCTGGAAGTAAAGGGGTATATAAAAAAGGTTCCGTTTTATGCATCGTATTACTTGGAAAAACAGATCCCAGTCCACCATGACAGAAGTGTGGAAGAGGATGTGTATATGGAAATTATCCAAAACCTCTCACAGTTTCCTGAACACCTGAGAATGATGTTTTTACATCTCTGGTGTGTGGGACTCCGGATCAGTGAGGTCTGCACCTTAAAAGGGGATGCGTATTATATCCAGAATGGTGACTGCTGGATGAAGGTCTACCAGGTGAAAATGAAAAATTATAAAAGGGTTCCCATTCCGGTAACATTGTATCGTCTGATGCAGGTTTATCTGAAAAAGCACCCTACCAAAAAAGAAGCATACATTTTTCGGAATCGGAAAGGTGGAGCATTTTCCAAAAGCACCTTCATGGGGCAGATGAAAAAATACTGCTCCCAGATAGGCATACAGAATGGAGAATATATTTTTAAGTCTCATGATTACCGACATACCGTAGCAACCAATTTTTATGAGCATGGCGTATCAATCCAAAGCATCCGGGACTATCTGGGACATACGTTTGAGGAAATGACCATGCAGTATATAGATTATATGCCAAGAAAAATTGCTAAAGAAAATGACGCATACTTTGAGGAAGAGGAAAACAGCCTGCTTGCCTGTATGCAGAAAGGAGAGAAGCATGGATAATAAACTGAAATTCCAACAACTGGAATGTTATAAGCTGGCTACCGATGAGCAAAAGGAAAAGCTGAATAAGGAACAATATTTTGATCTGGATAAACTGCCGGGAAACCAGCTTCAGACAGAATTTGTCGAATACATTTACTACCGTGGAACGCAGGTATCCATCCTGACCATAAAAAGGGAAAGGCATTATTTTAACAGCTTATGTGAATTTTTTCAGAAGTCATCCCATCAGGAAAACAGCCTGCTTGACAGAGAAAAAGACTTCTGGATAAAGCAGTTGAAAATGTGGATGATACAAAACGGTAGGGCTTTGACGAAGCATAAAGTGACGAACATTCAGACTGAATCGGTGGAAAAAGCTGCCCTGATCCGGTATTTTGAAAGCCTTCTGGAATTTACACTGGACCGATCAGAAACCAATGAGCTGGCAAAGGATATCTGGCATCTGGAAAGGCTTCCGCTTATCCTGCGGACAAATCCGATTGTCAACCATAAGACACTAAATTTCAGAGGAATCCGGCAACCAGATATTCGGGAAGAAGTAAAAAAAGCAATTTACCATCATCTGAAAACCGAAGCCCTTGGCAGTATAAAACGTGAACTGTCCGCAATGAATAAATTTTCAAAGTATTTGGATGAAAAGCATTCCAAGATCAGCACCTGCGAAGAGATTGACCGGGAGATCATAGAACAATTTTTAATCAACATCAAGGTAGAATCAAACGGAGGGAATGGCATCCGGGATGACCTGCTAAAGCTTCGAAATGTGCTGGAAACAATCGGAAAAATTTATGATTTTCCACATCTTACAAAACTGTTTTTAAAATCTGATTTTCCGCCAGAACGGAAAGCAGAATTCAAATCTTATTCGGACAGTGAGCTGAAAAGACTGAATGCCCAGATTGTAAAAATGGAAGAGCAGATAGCAAGGGCAATGATCATCCACCAGATGCTTGGAACCAGAATTTCCGACACGCTGACCTTGCGGAAAGACTGCCTTTATAAACATGACCGTCAGGATATGATTATCATATACCAGCCGAAAACAAGAAGATATGAAAAACCGATCAGCCGGGAGCTGGCACAGCTGATTGGAAAGGCAGTCAGTTATGCAAATGAGCATTATCCTGAAAGCATTTATATCTTTGCGGACGAGAACAAACCGGAGAGACCAATCAGTTACCAAACCTTGCAGGATAAAGTGCTTCGAATGATCTATGAAAAAGATATCCGAGATGACAGCGGGAAATTATTCGGATTTGGAACGCATATGTTCCGGCACTGCTATGGGGTAAAATTAACGGAACTCCATGTGAATGACTGGACGATAGCGAAGCTCCTGGGACATAAGGGAGTACGAAGTGTTCAATATTACCGAAAAATGAGCAATCAGCGGATGGCAGATGAAACAAGAGAAGTTAGAAATTTTATGTCACAGATTATACTGGCAAGTCTGGACGGATGGGGAGAAGAATATGAGCAAATACGACAAGATGCTGGAATTGAATAAAAGAAAGAGCGAAGAAAAAGTGGAACGGGCAGTCCTGACAATACGGACAATGGTGTTGGAGAGAGAAAAGGTGTCCGTACCAGCACTGATGCAAAAGACTGGTTTATCTAGAGGATTCTTTTACAAGAATCCGATTGTAAGAGGTGAGATTGATGCAGCAATGGAACAGCAGGCTGGTATGGTGGATCCAAGGAGAAACATTATCAGTCAGGCGATGGAAGCGGAAATGAATCTGCTCCGGCAACAGCTACAGAAACTGAAAAGCGAAAATGAGAATCTAATAAAGGAAAACCAGAAGTTAAAAAAAGCACTATCCAAGAAAGAGTTGAATCTTATCAAACAGATTTAAGCTATATCATAATGCAAAGTAGGTCTGCCAGAATACAGCAGATCTGTTTTGCATTGTGATATAGAAACAGATTATGCTTAAAAGGCATTAAGCAACCCATGATAATGGGTATTGGACATAGAAAGCAATATGGGTGTATGATAAAAAACGATAAGAAATAAAGTGAATCTGAAATGCAAACTGTCACAGGAAAAATGTGAACTTTATGTAAAAAGTTGCAAAACCTATTGACCTAAAGCTTGCTTCAGGTTGTACCATAAAATAAAAACGCAAGGAGGAGATTTTCATGGATATCGAACAGATGAAAAAAGACTTAGGCGGTGGCAACGTATTTCCAATCGGTGAGGAAAATGTAGCATTTGCAAAGTATTTTACAGGTGAATGTTATCTGAATATACTTACAACAGAGCGAGTACCTGTTGGTCTGGTTACTTTCGCTCCAAAAACAATCAATGCATACCACGTCCATCACAAGGGTGGCCAGATCCTTATGGTTACTGGTGGAAGAGGATGGTATCAGGAAGAAGGAAAACCGGCTCGTGAACTGAAAGCTGGAGATGTGGTAAACATTCCACCGGAAGTAAAACACTGGCATGGAGCAGCGAAAGACAGCTGGTTCCAGCATCTGGCAGTTGAGGTTCCGGCAGAAGGAGCTTCCAATGAGTGGCTGGAGTTCTTACCAGAAGAAGAGTACAACAAATTACCATAAATAAGAAAGATGGAGGTTTGATATCATGGCAAAGATCACACAGATAGCAGGAAGAAATGCTCTGGGAACATTTGCACCAGATTTTGCACATTTTAACGATGACATTCTTTTCGGAGAGAACTGGAATAACGAAGATATTGATTTAAAAACAAGAAGTATCATCACAGTTGTAGCACTGATGGCACAGGGAATCACAGATTCCTCTTTGAAATTCCATTTACAGAATGCAAAGGATCATGGGGTAACACAGAAAGAGATCGCAGCAATCATCACTCACGTAGCATTCTATGCAGGCTGGCCAAAAGGCTGGGCAGTCTTTAATCTTGCAAAAGAGGTTTGGAATGAGGACGAAGCAGAGAAATAACCTGGCAGAAACTGCTCGTCATGAAAGGATCGCACAAAACACAGACGTGTATGCCGTTAAAGCCCGTAACTATAAGGGATTGCGGAGGGGTAGTCCAGTTTTATGCAGAAATAACTGGCATATCCATCATGCAAAAAGTGGGGGAGGACAGATCCTGGTATGTGTTGCCGGAAGAGGATATTATCAGGAAGAAGGGAAAGATGCTGTAGAAATGAAGCCAGGCGACTGCATCAATATTCCGGCAGAAGTGAAACACTGGCATGGCGCAGCACCGGATGAATGGTTTTCACATCTGGCAATAGAAGTTCCGGGCGAAAATAGTTCCAATGAATGGCTTGAACCGGTAAGTGATGAAGAATATAGAAAACTAAAATAGGAAGGTTGAAAAAAGTATATTTATAAGACAATTTGCATATGGAGGTTATATTTATGTTGAAAACAGAAGAATTAAAACTAGTATCTGAATGGGATAAAACTTTTCCAAAAAGTGAAAAAGTAGATCATGAGAAAGTGACATTTGTAAATCGTTATGGAATCACACTTGCTGCAGATTTGTATAAGCCGAAAAATGCATTTGGGAAATATCCAGCGATTGCTGTAAGTGGACCATTTGGTGCAGTCAAAGAACAGTGTTCCGGACTGTATGCGCAGACGATGTCTGAAAAAGGATACCTTACTATTGCATTTGATCCTTCTTTTACGGGAGAAAGTGGAGGCAATCCAAGATACATGGCTTCTCCGGATATTAATACAGAAGATTTCATGGCTGCTGTTGATTTCCTTTCTGTTCGGGAAGAGGTAGATCAAGATAGAATAGGAATCATTGGAATCTGTGGCTGGGGTGGGATGGCTCTTAACGCAGCTGCACTGGATACAAGAATAAAAGCAACGGTTGCATCTACCATGTATGATATGACAAGGGTAAATGCGAATGGGTACTTTGATTCTGAGGACAGTGAAGAAGCACGTTATGCGAAGAAGCAGTCGCTGAATACCCTCAGAACACAAGAATACTGTAAAGGCGAATATTCCAGAGCTGGTGGTTGTGTTTCTCTTCCGGTTCTAGAGGATGCCCCTTTCTTTGTAAAAGATTACAGTGAGTATTATAAAGGCAGATGTTATCATAAAAGAAGCCTGAATTCCAATGATGGCTGGAACAGTATTGGATGTATGTCATTTATGAATCAGCCAATATTAAAGTACAGTAATGAAATCAGAAGTGCAGTCCTCATTGTTCACGGAGAAAAAGCACATAGCTATTATTTTGGAAAAGATGCTTATGAAAATATGATTAAGGACAGCAAGTACACATCCAATAAAGAGCTGCTAACAATTCCAGGGGCTGTTCATACAGATCTTTACGATAATCTGGATGTAATCCCATTTGATAAAATCCAGAAATTTTTTGAAGAAAACGGAGTTGGTTAATTATGGCAAAAAAAGTATTGATCATATCGACAAGTCTTCGAGGAGGGAGCAATTCTGATATACTTGCAAATGAGTGTGCAAAGGGAGCAAAAGAAGCGGGGCATGATGTGGAACTTCTTTCTTTGAAAGGAAAAGATATCAAATATTGTATCGGTTGTCTATCCTGTCAGAGGAATGGGATGTGTGTACTGAAGGATGATGTTGCAGATATTATGGCAAAAGTAAAGGATGCGGAGGTTATTGTCTATGCAACACCAATTTATTACTATGAGATGTGTGGCCAGATGAAAACACTTCTTGATAGATTGAATCCTTTATATTCGACAGATTATTCATTCAGAGATATTTATATGATTGCAACTGCCGCTGAGAATGATGAAAGTGCATTTGAGAAAGCCTATAATGGGCTGCAAGGCTGGGTAGATTGTTTTGAAAAGGCTTCCTTAAAAGGCATGGTCGGTGGCGGTGGAATTGATGCAGCAAATACAGCTGAGAATCATGTGGATATAATGAAGAAGGCATATGAACTTGGAAAAAATTTATAAGTTGATAAAATAATTCTAATTATTAAAACTAATAGTAACTCAATCTGTCTCTTATACACATCTGACGC
>ERZ1027044.798-NODE-798-length-14663-cov-9.932845_pt1 | contig 14663 bp, 10 predicted proteins | sample MGYA00519433_ERZ1027044 | MGnify/ENA primary metagenome ERZ1027044 (study PRJEB26926, sample SAMN06164589) | human gut metagenome | biome: ENVO:00009003; feature: ENVO:2100002; material: ENVO:00002003 | host: Homo sapiens | place: USA | collected 2012 ... | reverse complement strand
CTACACGAGCCTTATCGTCGGCAGCGTCAGATGTGTATAAGAGACAGGTTCCAGACCAGCGGGGGGCTGTTCTGGAAGGAGAACGGGTGAAGAAAATACAAAAGGGACTGCTGCAGCGCAGCAGTCCCTTTTGTTATAGAAAAGCTTCAGGAGATGGCGTCCACGTCCCACTTCATCTGGACGGCGTCGGCGCCTTCCAGCGTGATGTGGAGCGCACCGGCGTTGTCGATGGCCTGCTCGGGCGTCCGTGCACCGCACAGGACGTGCAGACCGGGGATCATCCGGGCCGTCAGGGCGATGACCAGCTGCGCCTTGGTGCAGTGGTACTTCTCGCAGAGGTCGCCCCAGCTGTCCAGCAGGTGGATGGCCTGTGCCCGGCGGGCAGGCTGGAAGCAGGGGTTCGTGTTCCGGGTGCTGCCCTCGGGATAGGTGGTGTCCATCGTCACCTTGCCGGTGAGCAGGCCCTGCTCCAAGGGAGAGTAGGCCTGAATGGACACGCCCAGCTCCTTGCAGGTGGGCAGCAGCTGCTTTTCGATGCGGCGGGTCAACAGGCTGTACTTCTCCTGAATGACGTCCAGCTGGCCGTACTTGCAGTAGCCGCGGATGAGGTCGGCGGTGGTGTTGGATGCGCCGATGGCCCGGATCTTGCCCTGCTCTTTGAGCTTCATCATGGCCCCGACGGTCTCTTCCAGCGGGAAGATGGAGAGGTCCGGCGTCTGCCAGTGGGTGTACAGCACGTCCAGATGGTCGGTGCCGAGGCGGCGCAGGCTGTCTTCCACATCCTCGATGATGCTCTTGGCGGAGAGGTCGCGGTAGGTCTGCACACCATCCACGACCTTGTGGAGAACAGGGCTTTCGTGCCGCCACTCGAGGCCGCACTTGGTGGAGAGGATGACCTTGTCCCGGTCGATGTGGCGCAAAGCCTCGCCCACCACCTCTTCGCTGTGGTAAAGGCCGTAGATGGGGGCAGTGTCGATCCAGACGATGCCCTGCTCCACGGCAGTCTCGATGGCCTTTACCGACAGGGCATCGTCATTGTCGCCCCACCAGCGTCCGCCGCCGATGGCCCATGTGCCCAGCCCCAGAAAGGGGGCAGAAAGGCCGCTTTTGCCAATATTACGTTTTTCCATAGATCCATTACCTTCTTTGCCAGCGGTGCCCCCGAGAGGGAACTACTGGGACTCATTGTTGTATTTCTAATGTATTCCAAAAAGAGCTGCCGTGCAGGTGCTCTGCACAGCAGCTCTTGGAAACCTGTAACTTAAATATTGCCAAATTCGCTCAGCTTTAACGTCTCATTGTGCGTCTCGGCCCAGCGGATGGCCCAATCGGAGGTGAACAGGAGCAGGCGGTTGCCCTTCATGTCCTCCACGGCCTTGGTGTCGCTGGTGAGGTCGAGGTCGCGCAGGACGTAGGTGTCGGGGTCGTTCTGGATCCAGCGCAGCTGCTCAAAGGGGAGCTGCTGCATCCGGATCTCCACGTTGTACTCGGTGTTCAGACGGTACTCCAGCACTTCCAGCTGCAGCACGCCCACGACGCCGACCACGACTTCCTCCATGCCGCCGCCCACTTCGCGGAAGATCTGGATAGCGCCCTCCTGAGCGATCTGCTCCATGCCCTTCACGAACTGCTTGCGCTTCATGGTGTCCTTCTGCTCGATGCGGGCAAAGTGCTCGGGAGAGAAGGTGGGGATGCCGGCGAACTCGACCTTCTTCTTGCCGGTGCACAGGGTGTCGCCGATGGAGAAGATGCCCGGGTCAAACAGGCCGATGATGTCGCCTGCATAGGCCTCGTCCACGATGGCGCGGTCCTGCGCCATCAGCTGGGTGCCGGTGGCCAGCTTGATGTTCTTGCCCTCCTGCACATGGTAGGCTTCCATGCCGCGCTCGAACTTGCCCGAGCAGATGCGCATAAAGGCGATGCGGTCGCGGTGCGCCTTGTTCATGTTGGCCTGGATCTTAAAGATGAAGGCCGAGAACTCGTCCCGACAGGGGTCAACGGCCTCGCCGGTCAGGCTGTCCACGCGGGCCAGCGGGGTGGGGGTGAGGCGGAGGAAGTTTTCGAGGAAGGGCTCGACGCCGAAGTTGGTCAGCGCAGAACCGAAGAAGACGGGACTCAGCTCGCCGCGCAGCACCCGGTCGAGGTCAAATTCCTCGGCAGCGCCGTCCAGCAGCTCGATCTCGTCCACGAGCTGCTGGTGCAGGTAGGGGGTCAGCAGCTCGTCCAGTGCGGCATCGCCCAGCTCGGCCTCGGTCTCCTCGACCTTCTTGACGCCGTTGGCGCGGCCGTCGCTGGAGAAAGCCAGCACCTTGCGGGTGTTGCGGTCGAACACGCCCTTGAACTCCTTGCCGCAGCCGATGGGCCAGTTCATGGGGTAGGTCTTGATGCCAAGGATCTCTTCGATGTTCTCCATCAGCTCGAAGGGGTCGCGGGCCTCGCGGTCCATCTTGTTGATGAAGGTGAAGATGGGGATGTGGCGCAGGGTGCAGACCTTGAACAGCTTGATGGTCTGAGCCTCGACGCCCTTGGCGGCGTCGATGACCATGACCGCCGAGTCGGCTGCCATCAGGGTGCGGTAGGTATCCTCCGAGAAGTCCTGATGGCCCGGGGTGTCCAGAATGTTGACGCACTTTCCGGCGTAGTTGAACTGCAGGACAGAGGAGGTGACGGAGATGCCGCGCTGCTTCTCAATGTCCATCCAGTCGGACACGGCGTGCTTGGCGCTCTGCTTGCCCTTGACAGAGCCGGCCTGATTGATGGCTCCGCCGTACAGCAGCAGCTTTTCGGTCAGCGTCGTTTTGCCGGCGTCGGGATGGCTGATGATCGCAAACGTCCGGCGGCGCTCGATTTCTTCACGATTTGTCATATAAGTTTCGTTCTCCTGAGATGCGGCCCTGAGGAGGGCCGGGTGGATGTATCAGCAAGCAATAGGGGCTGTTTACATTGGAAACTCTCCTATAAAATTACATACAACGCCTATTTTAGCAGAAAATACACATGGATGCAAGAGTTTTTGCTATTTTTTCAGAACAAGGCAGGGCAGGGGCGCTGTATCGGCCCAGTTGGCGAAATCGCACACCAGTACGGTATATTTTTCCAGAGGGAGGGCGCGCAGCCAGCCGAGGATGCTCTGTTTTTCGCCGGTGCCGATGACCCGGCCGCTGTAGAGGATGGCACTGAGCACGCCGCCCGGGCGCAGGGCCGTAAGGGCTGCTTCCAGCGCGGGGATGCTGCTCTCGGCGGTGGAGAAGACCCTGTGGTCGGCCCCGGGCAGCCAGCCGAAGTTGAACATCACGATGTCCGCCGTACCGGGCCGGACATGGTGCAGGAGGTTTGCGTGGCTGTCGCAGAAAAGCTCTGCGGCGAGGCCCTGCGTTTCGAGCCGGGCGCGGGTGGAAGCGATGGCCTCGGGCTGGATGTCGAAGCCCAGCACCCGCCCCTCCGGGCCGACGAGGCGGCAGAGGAAGGCCGTGTCGCCGCCGTTGCCGCAGGTTGCGTCGATGCACAGGGCGGCATGGGGCAGATGGGCCGCAAGATAGTCCTGTACCAAGCGCACTGCCGTCAGGTCGGGAGTGCGGCGGCGGCAGAGCCGCCCGCCCTCGGGGACGAAGCCGAATTTTTTCCAGAACAGCCCCTCGCCCTCGTCGGCAGGCAGCGGCGCAGTGAAGACCGTGGCGGCCTCCCGGTCATAGCCGCCGAAGCGGCGCAAGATCTCTTTCAGTAAATAGGAGCCATAGCCCTTCCGCCGCCACTGGGGCAGGATGGACAGGGAGGCGATGTCCGCGCCCTTGGGGGCGGGGGTGACGCTGCACTGGCCGATGATGTCGGACTCCTTATAAAGGGCGAAGCCGCCCGCAGTCACAGAAAGCTTCATGGATGTCTCCTTGGACCTTATTTCACACATTCTTCACGGGGGAAACGATTGATTTTCACAATTAGCAGATAGAATAAAATCGTGCCAGAGGGGAGCGGCAGAATGCTCCCTCCCGACCGAAGCTGTTTCCATGGCCGGTACGTTCCGGCGGGGACAGCTTCCCGATCCCTTCGAAAGGAAGTAATCACGATGGATGAAAATAAATGGGAATATGACTATTCCTCTTCCAATAATTCCGCCGGGGATACCGGCTATCCCAATGTGGGTTCCAGCGGCATGAACACTGCCAACACCGCGTCCAGCTTCAGCGAGAGCACGGGTGCTTCCGGCGGCGCGACGCCGCCTCCCGCCCAGCCGCAGAACGCTGCCCCCGCAGCCCCGAAAAAGCCGAAAAAGAACGCCGGTAAGGCCGCAAAGAGCATCGTCGCTCTGGTGCTGGCCGCAGCGATGGGCTTTATGGGCGGCTTTGTGGGCGCACGCTTCGGCGGCGGCAGCAAGGTCGTCATCCAGCAGGTGGAGCGCTCGGACAGCGCTGCGGCAGACTCGGAGAGCGCCGCAGAGGGCACCTCTGTTTCCAGCGGCATGACCACCGCACAGGTGGCCAAGACCGTCAGCCCCAGCGTCGTTGTCATCACCACCGAGCAGGTGGTCTACTCCCAGTGGTCGTGGTACGGCCAGAGTCAGGTGGAGAGCGGCGCCGGCAGCGGCGTCATCATCAGCTCGGACGGCTATATCCTCACCTGTGACCACGTCGTGTCGGGTGCCTCCAACATCACCGTCACCATCGGCGACAAGGACTATCCCGCCACCATCATCGGCGAGGACTCCACCAGCGACATCGCAGTCATCAAGATCGAGGCCGACGGCCTGACCCCCGCCATCGTGGGCGACAGCGACAAGCTGGCCGTGGGCGACAATGTGCTGGCTGTGGGCAACCCGCTGGGTGAGCTGGGCGGCACCGTCACCAGCGGCATCGTCAGCGCCCTGAACCGCAGCGTCTCCATCCAGAGCTCCAGCGCCGTCAACACCATGTCCCTCATCCAGATGGATGCTTCCGTCAGCCCCGGCAACTCCGGCGGCGGCCTGTTCAACATGAACGGCGAGCTGGTGGGCATCGTCAACGCAAAGTCCTCCAGCTCCGACGCTGAGGGTCTGGGCTTCGCCATCCCCATCAACGACGCCATCAAGGTGGCACAGGATCTGCTGGAGAACGGCTATGTCACCGGACGCCCCTATATGGGCATCACCTATCTGGCTGTGACCGACGCCCAGACGGCGGCGCAGCTGGGCGTCAACGCCTACGGTATCTATGTCGTGGATGTCGTCTCCGGCGGCCCTGCCGATCAGGCGGGCCTCAAGGCCGGTGACCGCATCATCAGCATCGACAACACCGAGGTGGCCCAAAAGACCGACCTCGGCACCCTGATGCAGGAGCACTCCGCCGGGGACACCCTCTCCATCACCATCGCCCGCGATGGCCAGATGCAGACGGTGAGCCTGACGCTGGGCGAAAAGAACGCCTCCAACAGCGGCAGCGCCAGCACCAACGGCGCAGCCCGTCAGGAGACGCCCAGTGAGTCTGCACCCCAGCAGGACCCGCAGGGCTAAAAGTCAAGACATCCCCCAGAAGTTCCTTTCTTCTTGTTGGGCGGCTCGCCGTGTGATGCGGCGGGCCGCTTTTTTGTCATACGCGCCCGAAGATGGTGGCGCTGCACGGGAGGAGCGTCACCTCGCCGCCGCAGACCCGGCTGGGGCTTTTCCAGAGAGCGGAGGAAACACCGTCGCTCAGCAGCTTCCACTGGCCCTCCGGCAGGCTGACCCGTTTTTCCTCTCCGGTGGGGTTATAAAAAACGCAGAGCGCCCGCCATTCGGCACCGTCGTCGGGGGCGGCGGGCAGCGTCCAGCCCACGAGGGGCTGCTCCAGCGAGAAAAAGCGGATGGCCGCCGGGCTGGCGGCGTCCGGGGCGCTCAGGCGGGGGAACCGCGCCCGCAGGCCCAGAAGCCCCCGGTAATAGTCCACGAGGCCGTGGAACTGCGCCGCCCGCTTCCAGTCCAGACGGTTGAGGGCGGGGGAGGAGCGGTAGCTGTTGCCCTTCCCCTTTTTGGTGCGGGCGAACTCCTCGCCGGCCAGCAGGAAGGGCATCCCCATGCAGGTGAGGTAGATGCCCGCCGCCAGCCGGTTCTGGGCCAGTGCCGCCGAGTCGGCGGCGGTGTACTCGGGCCGGGCATACCGCACCAGAAGCAGCTTGTCCCAGAGGGTAAAGTTGTCGTGGGCGGACACATAGCTGACGATCTGGGCGGGCGAGTGGGCGGGCAGCTTGTCGCTGCGGCACCACGCGGCTACCGCGCCGCCGATGTCCCAGAAGCTGCCCGGCCTGCCCTCCACATAGCCCGGCTCCCGGGCGTCGAAGCAGCCGCCCTTGATGACGTCGCGGGTGCTGTCGCAGAAGATGCCGATGCGGTCGGAGAGCATGGCGAGGTTGGCTTTGTTGGCCTCGTAGCGGTGGAGCTGGCTCCCGCCGCCCTGCCACGGCTCGCCGTACATCAGGATGTCCCGGCCTCCGGGCAGGGCGTCCAGCGCGGCCCGCAGCTCGTTCATGGTGTCCACATCGTAGAGGCCCATGAGGTCGAAGCGGAAGCCATCGATGTGGTATTCCTGCGCCCAGTAGAGCACCGAGTCGATGAGGTATTTCCGGGCCATGGGCCGCTCGCTGGCAAACTCGTTGCCGCAGCCGCTGCCGTTGGAGAAGCTGCCGTCCGGGTTCTGCCGGAAGAAATAGTAGGGCACGGTGCTGTTCAGCGGGTTTTCGTTGCGGTACATATGGTTATACACCACATCCATGACGACGCCGATGCCCACCGCGTGGAGGGCGGCGATCATCTCCTTGCACTCCCGCACCCGCACTTCGCCCTTGGAGGGGTCGGTGGAGTAGCTGCCCTCGGGGACGTTGTAGTTGGTGGGGTCATAGCCCCAGTTGTACTGCCGGGTGAGGGGGCGGCTCTCGTCCACGCTGCCGAAGTCGAAAATGGGCATCAGCTGGACATAGCCCACCCCCAGCCGTTTGAGGTAGTCGAGGCAGGTGGGGAAGGTGCCCGCCGAAGAGAGGGTCGTGCCCTTCTGAGTAAAGGCCATGAACTTGCCCCGCCACCCGGTCCGCACGCCGGAGGCCGGGTCTTGGGAGAAGTCGCGGACACTGACCTCCCACACGGTCCGGCGGGAGGCAGGGATGGCCGGGCGGTGGTCGTGGCTCCAGTCGGGCGGGTCGATGCGGGGGGCGTCGAGGATCATGCTGCGCAGACCATTGACGCCCGCCGTCCGGGCGTAGGGGTCGCCCGTCTCGTGCTGCGTGCCCTCCACCTCTACGGTAAAGGTATAGTAGCGCCCGTGCTGGTCGCCGGGCAGGTAGATTGACCACAGCCCCTGCCCCTGCGGTTCCAGCGGCAGGCTGCCCATGCAGGCTCCGCTGTCGCCCCGGCGGTAGAGGTTGACCGAGACGCTCTGCGCCGTGGGCGCCCAGAGCCGCAGCCGGGTGCCCGAGGGGTTGTATTCCGGCCCCAGCGGGCCGCTGTAATTGGTCTGCCGTGCAAAGGCGCTGCTCTCGAACAGCGTTTTCCACTCTGCGGGCGTTTTCATTCTACTCCATTCCCTTCTCATGAATCAGATGATATAAAATTAGTGTACCCGCCCGGCTGTGGATTTTCAAGACTTTTCTTGCAAAAGGGGGCAAAGTACACTATACTGGAAAAAACGCAGGACGGAGGCAGGCACAATGGGATACACCGACGATTGGGAGAGCTTGATGAACGGAGTGTTCGGCCCGGGAGGAAAGCTGCGCTATGATGTGCAGAAGCCGCCGGAGAAAACCGGCCTGCCCGACCTGAACGCAGCTCTTCTTGAGCAGCAGAAAAAACTCGATGAGATGCTCAAAAAGCAGAACGCCGCGCTGCGGGGCGGCACGGCGCAGGAGACGCTTGCCCAGAGCCGGAAGATGCTGGAGGAGATGGAGGCCGACGGCCTGCTGGCCAAGGGCACGGCAGAGGTGGGGCAGGAGCATCTGGGCAGCTTTGAGGGGCTGGCCGCTGAGGTGAAAAAGACGGTGCTGGGGCAGGACGCCTTCGTGGACGGGGTCGTGCGGGCCATGCGCCGCCCCTTTGTGCTGGGGACAGAGCCGCCGACGGCCCGGAACGTCATCCTCCTCTGCGGCGCACCGGGCACGGGGCGGCACTTCACCCTTACCGAGACGGCCCGCTGCATGGCCGCGCGGGGGCTTCTGAGGAGCGACAGGCTGGCCGTCATGGATCTTGCCCTCTACCCCGGCTCCGGGGCAGAAAAGCTCTTTTTGCAGGACCTGTACGCCGCCCTCCACGCGCCGGGCGAGATCGTGGTCTTTGAGCACTACGAGAGCTGCTGCCCGGGCTTTTTAAAGACGCTGGCCGACCTCGCCGTCAGGGGCAGTGCGCCCCTGTCCAGCCGGTATCTCGTCAATAAGGAGGGCATTCTGGTGGACGCCGGGACCGCCCTTGCCCCCGGGGCGGTGAGCCGCATCACCCCCTGCGGCAAGTACCTCGTCTTCTTCTCCCGGAAGGGCCGGGCGGCGCTGGCCGACAGGTTCGGTGCGCCCTTCGTCTCGGCGCTGGGCGATGTCTGCGAGACGGCCCCCTTTGCCCGGGAGGACCTCGCCGCGCTGGCGGCCCAGCAGCTCAACGCGCTGGCCGCGAAGGTGAAAGCCCGCCTCGGGCTGACCCTCGCGGCAGGGGCGGACGTGCGGGACTATGTGGCCGGCCAGTGCAGCCCGCAGCAGGGCGTGGCGGGGCTGACCGCCTGCTGTGACCGGATGTTCCGCGCCCTCAGCGAGTATTGTTTGCAGACCGACGCGGCCCTCACCGGCACGGTGTCCCTGACTGCCCGGGAGGGGGGCATCGACTTCGCCCTCAACGGCGGCGAAGCGCAGAAGCTTTTCGACCTGCTGCCCGCCGCCTACACCGGCGCGGTGGAGGAGATCAAAAAAGAGCTGAACAGCCTCGTGGGCCTCGGGCCGGTGAAGGAATACGTCTTCGGTCTCGCCGACAACCTCGAGGTGCAGCAGCGCCGGGCGGCGGCGGGACGCAAGACCGCCAGCCTCTCGATGCACATGATCTTCACCGGCAACCCCGGCACCGGCAAGACCACCATCGCCCGGCTGGTGGCAAAGTACCTCAAAGCCATCGGTGCCCTCAAGGGCGGGCAGCTGGTGGAGGTGAGCCGGGGCGACCTCGTGGGCCGGTACACCGGCCACACCGCCCCCCTGACCAACAGCGTCATCGAGAGCGCGCTGGGCGGCGTCCTCTTCATCGACGAGGCCTACAGCCTCTACCGGGGCGAGCAGGACAGCTTCGGCCTCGAGGCCATCGACACGCTGGTGAAGGGGATGGAGGACCATCGGGACGAGCTGGTGGTCATCCTCGCGGGCTATACGCGGGAGATGGAACACTTCCTCACCGCCAACAGCGGCCTTGCCAGCCGCTTCCCGAACCGGATCGAGTTCCCGGACTACACCGCCGCCGAGCTGCTGGACATCACACACCGGCTGGCCGAGGGCAGGGGCTACCAGCTGGACGAGAGCTGCAATGCGCCGCTTCTGGGCTACTACCAGAGCCGTCAGGCGCAGGACGCCCGCACGGCGGGCAACGGACGCCTCGCCCGCAACACGCTGGAAAAGGCCATCTTCCACCAGAGCCGCCGCCTCGTGGCCGAGCCAGCCGCCGCGCTGGACGTCATCCTGCCCGGCGACTTAGAACTCGAATGATAAAAACAAACGCTGGCACGAAATGTAGATGTCCATAAAACAGCATCAGTCCCGGCAGTAATGTCTGCCGGGATTGTTCTTGCCGTACATTGAAGCCATATGATATGATTAAACAGATTGATAAACTTGAGTTTATTTGATTAAGGAGAATTGAAAATAATGTTGGAATTAAAAAGATTGTCAGTTGATGACGGCTTAGATATTTACACAATGCTGCAAGAGATCCCTGCTGAAGAAAATGGATTAATTAACAAAGCCAACGGATTAACATTTGATGAGTATAAAGAATGGCTGATTGTAAAACAGAGGGATTCTGAGCAAGAAGGGATTGTAGATGGTTGGAAAGTGCCTTCTACAACTTTTTGGCTATATGCTGATGGTATTCCGGTTGGATTTGGTTCTGTCAGACATTTTTTGACTGAGGCACTGAGAAAAGCAGGAGGAAATATCGGGTACGGAATTGCACCAGCGTTTCGTGGAAAAGGATATGGAAAAGAACTGCTGAGATTATTGCTTAATGAAGCGAAAGAAATGGGAATAGATAAAGTGTTAGTAACCATTCTTTTAGATAACATAGCATCTCAAGCTGTGGCAATAGCAAACGGAGGTGTTGTTACTGAAAGAACTGACGAGAGAGTTTTCATTTGGATTGATACTAAGAAATAAAAAGGAAAATCAATTCCAATTTGTCAAACAGTAAGGGCGCACTTCTATACACCATTCGGTGTAGTGCGGTAATGTGCGATTTTGCACCGCATCCAAGCCTCCCGCGTCAGAGGGAGCCATGGATATTCCAGCCCTAACATAAAAAAAGAATCCGACCTTTGATTGCAGCCATAGGTCGGATTCACTTTTTTATGAGCAACCAGCTAAGGTGCCAGCGTTTGTTTTTTTACAGATTTTCCATCCGCAGCAGGTAGTAGAGCACCTCCACGAGGATGTTCGGCGAGAGGAGGGACGCTGCGTGGCTGCCCTCGATGAGCCGCTGTTCGCGGTTGGAGGCGGTCATCACATAGTCGGACAGATGGGCCAGCGGGCTGTGGCTGTCGCAGGTGATGAGCAGCACAGGCGCACCCCTCATCTTGGCGGCAGAGATCACCTCTTCCAGCCCGGCATCCCGCCCGGAGGTGGAGAACGCCATGAGGAGGTCCTTCGGGGTCAGCGTCTGCGCAAAAGCCAGCGTCTTTTCGTGGAGGGCGCTGGCGACGCACCGCTTGCCCAGATGACCGAACCGGATGGATGCATCCAGCGCCACCGGAAGGCTTCTGCCCTCAGACACCACCTCGATGACCTCGCAGCTGCGCAGCAGCGAGAGCACCCGCCGCAGCTGCCGGGTGTCGATGGCCTGAATGGTGGTCCGCAGCTCCTCTTCCCGGTTGGCCTGAATGTCCAGCAGGGCCTGACGCAGCGCGTCCTGCCCTTCCTCCCGGGTGCGCCGGGCGGTCTCTTGCTGCTCCATGGCATCCCGCGCCAGCGCCAGCTGGAATTTGCGGTAGTTCTCGAAGCCCAGCTTGTGGCACAGCCGGGTGATGGTGGCCTCGGACGAACTGCTCAGACGGGCCAGCTCGGCCGACGTACACATGGACGCCCGCTTTACATCTGCAAGAATGCAGTCCGCAATGCGCCGCTCGGCGCTGTAAAGCTGGATGCCGGAACAGAGCAGAGTTACTACGCTTCCGGGGGCTTCGCACATAAGTGATCCCTCCTTGCATTATGCGCAAGATACAATTCCGCCTAGACTTCTTTCTAAGATTGTAGCAGTTTTGACCAAGAAAATCAATTCAATTTCCAATAAAATTTTCATATGGCGGAGATGGACTTTTTATGACCGCTTTTGTATTCCATACGGTTTTGTTGAAAACTGACGCAAAAACGCCCCTCCGCAGGGGGCGGAGGGGCGTCGGGAAACAAATATTCAGCGCAGCTTAGTGCAGAATGGCAGCTCAGCAGCCTTCCTTCTCGGCCAGCTTGCGGCCCATCAGCACGCCCATGACGGAGGCCATCATCAGGCCGCGGGTCCAGCCGGAGGAGTCGCCGAGGCAGTGCAGGCCCTTGATGTTGGTGTCGAGGTCTGCGTCCATCTTGACCTTGTTGGAGTAGAACTTCAGCTCGGGGCTGTACAGCAGGGTCTCGTTGGCGGCAAAGCCGGGCACGACCATGTCCAGCATCTTGATGAACTCGATGATGTTGGTCATGGCGCGGTAGGGCATGGCGGCGGTGATGTCGCCGGCCACGGCGTCCTTCAGGGTGGGCTTGACGTTGGACTGGGCCAGCTCCTTCTGCCATGTCCGCTTGCCGTCGAGGATGTCGCCGTAGCGCTGGACCATGATGTGGCCTGCGCCCAGCATATTGGTCAGCTCGCCCACCTTCTGGGCGTAGGCGATGGGCTGGTTGAACGGCTCGGTGAAGTTGTGGGAGACGAGGATGGCGAGGTTGGTGTTCTCGCTCTTCTTCTCCTTGAAGCTGTGGCCGTTGACGACGGCGAGGTCGTTGTCGTAGTTCTCCTGCGCCACGAAGCCGCCGGGGTTCTGGCAGAAGGTGCGCACTTTGTTCTTCCAAGGCTTCGGGTAGCCGATGAGCTTGGACTCATAGAGTACCTTGTTCACCTTTTCCATGACCTCGTTGCGGCACTCGACGCGGACGCCGATGTCCACGGTGCCGGGCTTGTGGGCGATGTGGTGCTCGGCGCAGATCTTTTCGAGCCAGTCGGCGCCGCGTCGGCCGGTGCCGATGACCACGGTGTCGCCGTAGACGGCCCGGGGTTCGCCGCTGCCCTGACGCAGCAGCACACCCTTGCACTCCTCGTTCTCGAGGATGATGTTCTCACACTCGGTGGAGAAGAGCATCTCCACGCCGTTGTCGGCCAGATAGTTCTGGATGGCGAGGTAAAGCTCCTGCGCCTTCTCGGTGCCGAGGTGGCGGATGGGGCAGTCCACCAGCTTCAGACCGGCGTGGATGGCGTTCTTGCGGATCTCCTTGATGTCCTCGCCGGTGTAGATGCCCTCGACGTGGGGGTCTGCGCCGAACTCGAGGTAGATCTTGTCGGTGTAGTCGATCAGCTCCTGCGCAAACTCCTCGCCGATGAGGCTGGGCAGATCGCCGCCGACCTCATAGGAGAGGCTCAGCTTGCCGTCGGAGAATGCGCCTGCGCCGGAGAAGCCGGTGGTGATGGCGCAGGTGGGGCGGCAGTTGACGCAGTGGCCAAGCTCTGCCTTGGGGCAGTGGCGCTTTTCCACCGGCTTGCCTTTTTCCACCAGCAGGATGTGCTTCTTGCTGCCGCGGCGCAGCAGCTCCACGGCGGTGAAGATACCGGCCGGGCCGGCACCAACGATGATGAGATCGTACTTTTCCATAGCTCTCTTTTTATCCTTTATGTTGAATTGATAAAACCTCTCAGTCGCCTTCGGCGACAGCTCCCCTACCGAGGGGAGCCTTTGGCAAAGAGGTCAGGCTTACAGTTTATACGGGAAACGCAGCGGAATGCCAAGGCCTCTCCTCGATAGGCAACGGCGACGACCGCCACCAGTGGCGGAAACAGGGAGAAGCTGTTGGGGCAGCGGCCAGCAGGATGCAAGCGGCAGCGAAGCAGACGCTGGGAGCCGCAACCCGGGCAGTGGCATCGCGCAGCGATGACGGAGAGGTTATTCCTCCTCCTGCTCCACCTCGGCGCTCTCGTCCACATGGTCCAGCTCCACGGCGGTCGCCTCCGCGTCGGCGTGGGCGATGTCCGGGGCGATGACGCCGTCGCCGTTCAGGTCCTTGCCGGTGACGGCCTCCAGCATCGACTGGGTCTCGGGGTGCAGCTTCATGAAGCGCCGGACGGCCAGCATGGTGTACAGCGCACTCAGCAGGTTGAGGGCGGCCTCGAGGATGAGGATGAGGCCGATGGCCATGACCAGCGTCTCCATCGTGCCGAAGGGGTCTACCACCATCACGATGCCCAGAATGACGCTGAGCACCGCCAGCAGCAGGAAGACCTTCCAGCTCGAATACTCACACCGGCGCAGCTCAAGGGCGTTCTGGACGCGGCCAAGGCTGTCGAAGATGATGAACAGGCCGAACACGATGGGCAGCACCCGGACGACGATGTCGCTGCGGATGATGAGGAACGCGCCCAGCGCCAGACAGACGAGGCCCGAGATGAGGGTGAGCTGGCTCTGGAACACGCCGCGCTCTACGACAAAATAGCGCACCAGCTGCACGGCTGCGCAGACCAGAACCACGCCGCCCAGGGCGTAGCAGACCACGTTGAGGGCCGTGCCGGGCACCATCAGCAAAAAGATGCCCAGTGCCAGATAGAGCAGGCTCATGAGGATGAGGTTCCACTTCAGCTTTTTTGCCATAGAGTTCACGTTCCTTTCGTCCACGAGGGGAGTTTTTATACAGCCGCGTCCTGCTCCTCATAGAGCGGGACGATGACGGTGCGGTTGATGCGGGCCATGAAGATGAGGCTCAGGGTCAGGCTGACCACTTCGGCGATGATGAAGGACCACCAGACCATATTCACCTCGCCGGTACGGCTCAGCAGCCATGCGGCGGGGATGAGCACCACCAGCTGGCGGCAGATGGAGACGGTGAGGCTGAACACGCCGTTGCCCAGTGCCTGAAACACCGAGCTGAGCACGATGCCCGCGCCCGCCAGCAGGAAGTGGGGGCAGATGATGCGCAGAGCCGGGATGCCGATGGCCAGCATGGCGTCGCTGGCGGCAAAGAGGCTCAGCAGCTTATCCGGCAGGAACTGGAAGATGCAGAAGCCCACCAGCATGATGCACTCGGCGTAGAAGACTGCGAGGCGGATGGTCTTTTTGACCCGCTCCGGCCTGCGTGCGCCGTAGTTGTAGCTGATGATGGGCACCATGCCGTTGTTCATGCCGAAGATGGGCATGAAGACGAAGCTCTGCAGTTTGAAATAGACGCCGAAGACCGCCACCGCCGTGGCCGAGAAGGCCATCAGGATCTGGTTCATGAAGAAGGTCATGACGCTGCCCACGCACTGCATGGCG
>ERZ1027044.757-NODE-757-length-15349-cov-4.628024_pt1 | contig 15349 bp, 11 predicted proteins | sample MGYA00519433_ERZ1027044 | MGnify/ENA primary metagenome ERZ1027044 (study PRJEB26926, sample SAMN06164589) | human gut metagenome | biome: ENVO:00009003; feature: ENVO:2100002; material: ENVO:00002003 | host: Homo sapiens | place: USA | collected 2012 ... | reverse complement strand
TAGGAGTCCGTCTCGTGGGCTCGGAGATGTGTATAAGAGACAGACGTGGTACGCTGCTTTGAGGATTCCAATGTTGTTCATGTAGATGGAAGCATTGATCCGCTCCGCGATATCGAGACTATTAATCTGGAGCTTGTTTTCTCTGATCTTGAGATCCTCGAGAGAAGAATTGCCAAGGTTACCAAGACTGCACGTATGGATAAGGAAGCTGCCAAAGAGCTTACATTCCTTGAAAAAGTAAAGGCGCATCTGGAAGAAGGACAGCTTGCCATTACTCTGGAAACAGAGAACGAAGATGAGGATGCATGGCTTGCAACCTATAATCTTCTTACTGCAAAACCGGTGATCTATGCGGCTAACGTTGCAGAGGATGATATCGCAGATGATGGGGCGAACAATCAGTATGTACAGGCAGTACGTGAATACGCTGCCAAACAGAACAGCGAGGTATTTGTGATCTGTGCGCAGATCGAGGAGGAGATCTCCGAGCTGGATGAGGATGAGAGAAAGATGTTCCTTGAGGATCTGGGACTGACAGAATCCGGCCTGGAGAAGCTGGTGCGCGCAAGCTATCACCTTCTTGGACTTATGAGTTTCCTGACAGCAGGAGAGGATGAGACAAGAGCATGGACTATCAAGATCGGAACCAAGGCACCGCAGGCAGCAGGTAAGATCCACACAGACTTTGAACGTGGATTTATCAAAGCAGAGGTTGTGAATTATCAGGATCTTCTGGATTGCGGTTCCTATGCAGGTGCCAGAGAGAAGGGCCTTGTACGTATGGAAGGAAAAGAGTACGTTGTACAGGACGGAGATGTGATCTTATTCAGATTTAACGTGTGATCACCAACGTCTGTGAAATACCGGCTGTAAGCTGAAAAATTATAACAGGTGATTTTATGGATATGTCAATTCGGTTTCCCGGATTAAATCTGGTTTTGGATCATGTGCCGAGATCCTTTGAGATCTTTGGCTTTGAGATCACGATCTATGGCGTCCTGATCGCGATAGGAATGCTTCTGGGAATCTTTTTTGTGGTACTGGAAGCCAGAAGAAATCATGAAGATCCGGATGCATATCTGGATCTGGCCATCATAACGCTGCTTTCCGGTGTGGCAGGGGCAAGGCTGCTTTATGCGGCTTTTTCCTGGAGCCTTTATAAAAATGATCCGGGACAGCTTCTGAATATACGGTCCGGAGGACTTATGTTTTATGGCGGACTTCTGGGCGGTGTGCTGGGTGGTGCGGTCTACTGCAGGATCCGAAAGAAATCCTTCTGGCAGATGGCAGATCTTGCCTGCATGGGACTTCTGATCGGGCAGATAATAGGAAAGTGGGGAAGCTTTTTTAACAGAGAATCTTTCGGGGAATATGCAGACAACATTTTTTCCATGCAGCTGCCGCTGACTGCGGTACGGGCAGGAGAGGTCACCACGGCTATGCGTGAAAAGCTTCAAACCGTGGACGGTGGTACCTGGATTTTGGTACAGCCCTTGTTTTTCTATGAAAGTCTCTGGTGTCTGCTTGTGCTTTTGGTGCTTATGATGCTGCTTCGCAAAAAAGTATTTCAGGGAGAGATCTTTCTGAGATATCTGGCAGGCTATGGTCTTGGAAGAGTAGTGATCCAGTGGTTCCGCACAGATAAAATACTGTTTCCGGGAACCGGCGTGGATGTTTCACTGGTGATCTCGGTAATACTTTTTGTTCTTTGCACCGTGGTAGTTGCAGTGAAACGCGTGATGTCCAGAAAGCGGGCAAAAGTACGGATGAGAAGGATCGAGAAAGATCAGCAGGCAGAGAAAGAAGCGGAACAGCAACGGGAAAATGTAGCAGAGAATCTGGAAACAGAGACTGTACAGGGAGAAAAAAATGGATCAGAACGAGATACAGAAGAAAGAGGAAGCTCTTCGGAAAGCGTCACTTTTGCAGCAGCTGCAGGAGGAACGGAAGAAGCTGGACAGCCAGATCAGGAGCAGGAGCGATCTTCTGAAGAATCTGGAGGCCAGCCAAAGAGTTGACCGTATTCTGGAATTATATTACGGAAACTGAGAGCAAACAGATACAGGATACAGATGCTTTTGTCTGATGGATCAGAATATAGGATAGGATACCGGCATTTGGCTGATAAGAGCAGCAGAAAACTGCCCTGCAGGAAAACGTCTTCTACGACGTTTCCGGCAGGGCAGTTTTTGTGCTGTGCAGTAGGAATATATCAGTACATCTTTCGGAAATCCAGAGGAGTTGTGCCTGTGACTTTACGGAACATGGCGATAAAGTGGCTGGCATCGGAAAATCCGGAAGCGCCGGCAACATCCTGGATCTTCATATCCGGTCTGGAAAGCAGAAGCTCACGTGCGCGGCTGATGCGGTACATGGTAACGTACTCGTAAACCGAGCAGCCCATAAAACGGCGGAACAGACGGGAAAGATACTGCGGAGAGACAAAAACGCTCCGGCTCAGCTGCGCTGCAGTGATATCCTGCTGATAACCGGTTTCGATTTCTTTTATTACCGGGATCACATATCTCTGGTAGAGAGGATTATCCTGTATCTTCGGAGAAGCTGCACAGTCTGTAAAATTCATAAGAAAATTATAGCAGTCGGAAGAAAGAGATTTCATATCCGGTGTGGGCTGATGATATTTACGCAAGGTAGAAGAAATCATTTTTCGGATACTGGCTCCCTGTTCCTTTTCGATAAGGATCACTTCCTGGTTGTCTGTCATGGAAGGAATGCTGCCTGCCAGTGTTCCTGTGAAGGTGGCAAACATCGTGGTCCAGGAAGTAGACTCCCTGTGATAGGAATGAGGGACACCGGGGGCGATGAGGATGCCCTCGTTGGCTCCGAGAGTATAAAATTTTCCACGGACTTCAATGCGTCCGGTACCCTTTTCAGTCTGGAGGTAATGATAATACGGATATCCGTCCGGACGGAAGATATTAACCTGATTCCAGTGGTTCCCAAGAGATTCAAACATGAAGGGAGCACTGACCGGAGTGTTTCTGAAATAGATCGACATGATATTCACCTGTTTCTAAATGTTATATATTTTGGCGAAACATATTATACCATAATCCGGTGGATTATACTATAATGATCATAGCATAAAAAACGAAGGATCCGGCAGAAAAAAAGAATCTGCCGGGCAGGAGGAAAAAATGAAAAAATTTGATCATTCTCTGTTAAAAGATCCCCGGTATTTCAGCGACGGAAGAATGGATGCCCACTCAGATCATACATATTATCGCTGTGAGGAAGAGAGAGAAGATGGGAAAACTTCTTTCCGTCACAGTCTGAATGGTCTCTGGAAGTTCCATTATGCACGGAATTATGCATCTGCTATCCCAGGCTTTGAGGAAGAAGCATATTCCTGTAAGGACTGGGAGGACATTTATGTGCCGGCACATATCCAGATGGAAGGATATGATGCACCGCAGTATGCCAATGTCCAGTATCCGTGGGAAGGCCATGAAGAACTTCATCCGGGACAGATCCCGGAACGTTTTAACCCGGTGGCAAGCTATGTGAGATATTTCCATGTGCCGGAGAGCATGAAAGGAAAAAGAGTATTTGTTTCATTCCAGGGAGCAGAGAGCGGCCTGGCTCTGTGGCTCAATGGAAAATTTGTGGGATACAGTGAAGATTCTTTTACTCCGTCAGAATTCGAACTTACGGAATATCTGAAGGACGGCGAGAACAAGCTGGCGGCACAGGTGTTTAAATGGACAGCCAGCAGCTGGTGCGAGGATCAGGATTTTTACCGTTTTTCTGGAATTTACAGAGATGTTTATCTGTTTACGGTACCGGATGTCCATGTATATGATCTCAGGATCCGTGCCATTCCGGATGAAACTCTCAAAAAAGCCGAGCTTGAGATCGTGACCAGTACCTGGGGAAAAGGAAAAATGAAGCTTACACTTTCCGGAAAGGGAGAGATCCTTTTGCAGGAGGAAAGATCTCTGAACGGAGAGGATACCTGTACCTGGGAGATTCAAGATCCCCTTCTCTGGAGTGCAGAAGAGCCGAATCTCTATGATCTGGAGCTGGAGATCAGTGATGAAAGCGGAAAGCTCCAGGAGATCATCCCGGAGAAAGTCGGTTTCCGCCGTTTTGAAATGAAGGATGGTATCATGACCCTTAACGGAAAACGTATTGTATTCAAGGGTGTGAACCGCCATGAGTTCAGCTCTGTCACAGGAAGACATGTGTCCCGGGAGGAACTGCTCAAAGACATCGTGACCATGAAACAGAACAACATCAATGCGATCCGTACCTGTCATTATCCGGATGCATCTCCGATCTACCGTCTCTGTGATGAATATGGTATTTACATGATCGCAGAAAACAATCTGGAATCTCACGGAACCTGGGATATAGCAGAATTTACCGGAGATCACACGGATATCGTTCCGCACAACAAACCGGAATGGCTGGGTATGATGCTGGACCGTGTAAATTCCATGTATCAGCGTGACAAGAACCATCCGGCGATCCTGATCTGGTCCTGTGGAAATGAATCCTTTGGTGGAAAAGATATCTTTGAGATGTCTGAGTTCTACCACAAGAATGATCCTACAAGACTGGTACATTATGAGGGGGTTTTCCATGACCGCAGCTACAATGCCACCAGTGACATGGAAAGCCAGATGTATCCTTCCGTAGAAGCGATCCGGGAGTTCCTTGCAAAGGATGATAGCAAGCCGTTTATTTGCTGTGAGTATACCCATGCAATGGGAAATTCCTGCGGCGCAATGCATAAATATACAGATCTTACAGATACAGAACCGAAATATCAGGGTGGCTTTATCTGGGATTACATTGATCAGTCTATTTACAAAAAAGACCGTTACGGTAAAGAATTCCAGGCATACGGCGGAGACTTCGGTGAACGTCCTACAGATTATAATTTCAGTGGAAACGGTATCGCATACGGCGGAGACAGAGATGCTTCACCAAAGATGCAGGAGGTAAAATTCAACTACCAGAATATCACTGCGCAGGTAAGTGAGGATTCTGTTAAGATCATCAACAAAAATCTTTTTGTAAATACGGACACATTCCGATGTGAAGTAACTCTTGCAAAGAACGGTCATGTCCTCCGCACAGAGACACTGGATACAGCGGTGGAGCCTTTAAGCCAACAGACCTACAGACTTCCATTTGGAAAACAGCAGCGCCCGGGCGAATATACGGTAACCGTAGCCTTCCTTCTCAGAGAAAAAACACTTTGGGCAGAGGCAGGACATGAGGTTGCTTTCGGCCAGTATGTTTATCAGGTGGAAGGAACACCGGAAGCTCCTGCGTGTGGCGTGGAGCTTGTGAGAAGCCTTCATAACATCGGTGTCCGCGGGGAAAATTTCGAAGTGCTGTTTTCCGTTCTCAATGGTGGTCTGGTTTCGTATAAATATGCAGGAAGAGAAATGATCGAAGCGATTCCGAAGCCCAACTTCTGGAGAGCCCCTACAGATAATGATTGCGGAAGTCTGATGCAGATGCGCTATGCACAGTGGAAGATCGCCAGCATGTACGCAAGTCATAAGGATTACCGAAAAGGCATGTATGGTCCGGCCAATGCTCCGGAGACAACGGTTCACGAAAACAGCGTGGAGGTTGCTTTTACCTACATCCTGCCAACTACGCCTGCCAGTGAATGCCGTCTTGCCTATGAGGTAACCGGAGATGGAAGAGTAAAGACAACGCTGACCTATGATCCTGTAAAAGAGCTGGGTGATATGCCGGAGTTCGGAGTACTCTTTAAATTCAATGCGGATTATGATCATGTTCAGTGGTACGGCCTGGGACCGGCAGAGACTTATGCAGACCGGAAGCATGGCGCAAAGCTCGGCATTTATGAGAATCTCGTGACAGACAATATGGCACGCTATCTTGTGCCGCAGGAATGCGGAAACAAAGAGGAAGTACGCTGGGCAAAGATCACAGACAGAAAGGGTAGAGGAATGCTCTTTGAGATGGATAAAGAAAACGGCCCGATGATGTTCTCGGCACTTCCATATACTCCTCATGAAATGGAAAATGCCATGCATCCCTATGAGCTTCCGGCAATCCATTATACCGTTGTCCGTGCCGCAAAGGCGCAGATGGGAGTTGGAGGAGATGACAGCTGGGGTGCCCGTACCCATCCGGAATACCTTCTGTATACCAATGGAAAGATGAAATTTTCCTTTGCGTTCAAAGGCCTTTAAAATGTCATAAAATAACAGAACATAAAGTCAGAAAAAAGCTTCCGGCGACTGTCCGGAAGCTTTTTCATTTCATAATAATGCACAGAAAATAAACAGGTTGAAAAAAAACCTGTGGATATTTCATGAAATGAAAAAAAACTTGGATATGCACTTGTTTTTTCATGGTAAATAGTTTAGAATGATTACATAAGTGGTAGAAAGTGGTGAATAGTGGTAGCGAATGGGGATGAGTGGCAGAACACACCATTTGCACCCTGGAAGCACGAAGGGGAGAATCGTGTTTCACGAGAGTAGGTGGGTTTCATGTTCATGGGCGAGTATAATCATACGATCGACGCGAAGGGGCGTCTGATCATCCCTTCCAGGTTCAGGGAACTCTTAGGGGAAGAGTTCGTACTGACAAGAGGGTTGGATGGTTGCCTTTCTATTTATCCGATGGATGAATGGGTTGCTTTTGAAGAGAAACTCCGAGCATTACCACTTACAAATAAAGACGCAAGAACCTTTTCACGTTTCTTTGTAGCCGGAGCTACAACATGTCAGCTGGATAAGCAGGGAAGAATCCTGGTGCCGCAAACGCTGCGCCAGTTCGCTGGTCTGGATAAGGATGTGGTGCTTACGGGTAATCTGAACCGGATCGAGGTTTGGAGCAAAGAGAAGTGGAGCGAGAACTGCAATTATGATGATATGGACAGCATTGCGGAAAGCATGCAGAACATAGGAATCGTCATTTGAGCATAACGCAGGTAGAAATCCCACAGGAGACGGATATGGAATTTAAGCATAAATCTGTATTACTCAATGAGACCATTGACGGCTTAAGGGTAAAGCCGGATGGAATCTATGTGGATGGCACTTTAGGAGGAGCGGGACACGCCACAGAGGTGTGTAAGAAACTTTCTGCCAAGGGGAGATTTATTGGCATAGATCAAGACCAGGATGCGATAATTGCTGCGAGTGAACGGCTGTCAGCCTTTAATCAGGTGACAATCATTCGCAGCAATTATTGTTACATGGCAGATGAGCTGAGATCCCGTGGCATTGAGAAGGTGGACGGGATCCTGCTGGATTTGGGAGTGTCATCTTATCAGCTGGATAATGAAGAGAGAGGTTTTTCCTATCGGTACGATTCTCCTCTGGACATGCGAATGGACAGAAGACAGAGCCGTACAGCCGGTGATATAGTCAACGGTTATGAGGAACGGGAGCTGTATCGGATTATCCGCGATTACGGCGAAGATAAATTTGCCAAAAATATAGCGAAACACATTGTGGCTGCCAGAGAGCAGGCACCGATCCGGACAACCGGAGAACTGACAGAGATCATACGGGGTGCGATCCCCATGAAAATACAAGCTACAGGAGGACATCCGGCCAAGAGGACTTTCCAGGCAATACGTATTGAGCTCAACCGGGAGCTTGACGTGCTCCGGGATTCCCTGGACGGCATGATCGATCTCCTGGATGACGGAGGAAGGATCTGTATCATTACATTCCATTCTCTGGAAGACAGGATCGTTAAGACCATTTTCCGAAAAAATGAAAATCCCTGTACCTGCCCGCCGGATTTTCCGGTCTGCGTATGCGGAAAGAAATCCAAGGGTAAGGTGATCACAAGGAAACCGATCTTACCGGGAAAAGAGGAAATGGAAGAGAATCCGAGATCCAAAAGTGCGAAGCTTCGTATTTTTGAACGGAAAATGTAGTTGAGAGATGGAAGGTAGGCAAATGGCGAAGACAGGAAGAGGGACTACAGCCAGAAGAAATCGAAATACCGTCAGGAACAGCAGAGAAATGTATGTTCAGGGAAATGCGGTAAAACGGCTGCAGGAAGTTCCTCAGAGGACTGATCTGCCCGAGATACAGGAAAGGCGATGGCTGGCTCAGAAAAGAAAACAGAAATCCGCAGTACCTGTGACACCGGCAAAACAGGTGGTAAGCAGACAGGCACAGCGGAACCGGGAAAAGGCAATGGCCATGAACAAGGGGTTCGTTCTGTTTCTTACGGCAGTTTCCATCGCGGTACTTTTTACCTGTATCAATTATCTTCAGGTAAAATCCGAAATCACGGCGAGTATGAAAAATGTTGCAAATCTGGAATCTGAGCTTGCACAGCTGAAAGAAGATAACGATGCATATTACAGTCAGGTCACTTCTGCAGTGGATATCAGCGAGATCAAGAAAAAAGCTATCGGCGAGCTTGGAATGAAATATCCTTCGGAGGATCAGATACAGACCTATACCACGGAAGGAAACAGTTATGTGAGACAGTATCAGGATGTGGACACACACAAGTAACAGAAGTACAGTTTTTAAGCAGGTGATCGATTGAGTACAAGAAGGCGCAGGCCGGTAAAAAAAATAAATTACAGTATGAAGAAAAAGCTGGCAGTACTATTTTCCTTAGTGTTGCTGGCTTTAGTCGGTTTGGTGGCAAGAATTACCTATATCAATGCCACCAGCGGAAGCAAATATCGAAAGCAGGTGCTGAGTCAGGCTCAGCAGAAATATGAAAATCAGACACTTCCGGCAAAAAGAGGAGATATCTATGACCGGAACGGGAATATCCTGGCAACCAGCAACAAGGTCTATAATGTGATCCTTGACTGTCTGGAGGTCAATAAGGATCAGGATTCTGTGGAGCCTACCATAAAGGCTCTTGTGGAAGTCCTGGGATTGGATGAAGATGAGATGCGAAAGCTTCTCACCGACAGCAGTACAAAAAAAAGTCAGTATCAGATCGTAAAGAAACAGATTTCCATGGACGACAAAAAAGCCTTCGAAAAATACGAAGATCCGGGGGACGACAGTGAACTGACTGCCACGCAGCTGAAAGAACGTTCCAGGATCACAGGTGTATGGTTTGAAGAAGATTATCTCAGATCTTATCCGTTTAATGAGACTGCCTGTGATACCGTTGGATTTACACTTTCCAGAGATGTGGCGGATGCCGGACTGGAAGGATATTACAATGCGACACTTACCGGCGTGGATGGAAGACAGTACGGATACATCAACAACAATTCCGACGTAGAACAGACGATCATCGAACCGACGGATGGCAAAAGCATTGAGACCTCGCTGGATCTGGGACTTCAGCAGATCGTGGAAAAATACGTAAATACCTTTGAAGAAAAGATGGGAGCCAAAAATGTAGGCGTGATCATCGAGGATCCGAAAACAGGAGAGATCCTGGCAATGGACGGCGGTGACCGTTATGACCTGAATAACCCGAGAGATCTTTCAAATGTGTATTCCCAGAGTGAGATCGCTGCCATGAACGATGAGGAAACCGTGGAAGCGCTAAACGGGATGTGGAGTAATTTCTGTGTGACAGATGCCTACGAGCCTGGATCGGTTGTAAAGCCTATCGTTATGGGCTCCGCACTTGAAATGGGAGCGATTTCCGAGAGCGATAATTTTGTCTGTGACGGCGGACAGTCTTTTGGAGCGGAAGGTGCGACTACTTTTATCAAATGTGCGGTATGGCCGGATGCTCACGGGACAGAAGCTCTTTCCGATGTCATTGCCAATTCCTGCAACGATGGTATGATGCAGATCGCAGCAAAGATGGGAAAAGATAATTTTCTTAAGACACAGAGCGTTTTCAATTTCGGAACAAGAACCGGTATCGATCTTCCCAATGAGGGAAGCGGTGTGATCCATACCAGCGATACCATGGGAGAAACGGAGCTTGCATGCTCTGCTTTCGGACAGGGCTATACACTGACCATGATACAGGAGATCAATGCAATGTGTTCTGTGATCAATGGAGGATACTACTATCAGCCTCATCTGGTGACGAAGATCAAGGACAGCAGCGGCGGAATCGTAAAAACGATCTCTCCGACACTGATGAAGCAGACGATTTCCGAGAAGATATCTGCAGATATCCGCTCCTACATGGCTGCCAGCGTAGACCATGGTACCAGCCGTACCTCCAAGGTGCAGGGCTACAGCTCCGGTGGTAAAACCGGTACTGCCGAGAAGCTTCCGCGAGGCAATGGCAAGTATCTGGTATCTTTTATCGGATTTGCACCGGTAGATGATCCGGCGCTTGTGATCTATGTAGTTGTGGATGAGCCGAAGGTAGATGATCAGGCAAGTAGTACGTACGCACAGTACATTGCACAGGGGATCCTTTCCGAAGCACTTCCGTATCTGAATGTACAGCCGGATGAGGCAGAGGATGGAGAAGTTCCGACTACAGAGCTGTGGGAACTTTTTAAGGGAATCAGCGATTCTGCAACAGGAACCGGCGCGGACGGGCAGAAGGAGGCAATTTCCGATGAGAATGTACCAAGTCCGCCGGAAGATGAGTCGGAGGACAGTGATACCGAAGATAATAACGATATGCAGAGCGAAGGTCTTACCAACGAGGAGGCCGGTCTGGAATAGATAAAAAGAATACCCTCTCAGGGGAACGTCATATATTACAGTGACGACCTCTGAGAGGGATTTTTTTATGATCCGGACCATGGTTTATCACAGGAAAAAAATATGGATGGTTTTTCTGATCTGCATAATGCTTCTTCTGGGACTTGTGGGAAGACTCTGGTATCTTATGAACGTTCGGGCAGAATATTATTCAAAAAAGGCGGAGGATCTTCATGAGAGGGAACGTGACATAAAAGCAGCCAGGGGAAAGATCCTGGACATCAGGGGAAATATTCTGGCAGATAACCGGACAGTCTGTACAGTATCGGTGATACACAGCCAGATCAAAGATCCTGAAAAAGTGATCCGTGTACTGTCCGGAGCATTGTCTGTGAAAGAAGAGGAAATCCGGAAAAAAGTTGAAAAAGTTTCTTCTATTGAAAGAATACAGACAAACGTGGAAAAAAGCATTGGAGACAGGATCCGGGAATATGACCTTGAGGGAGTGAAGGTAGATGAGGATTATCGGAGATATTATCCTTATGGATCTCTCGCTTCAAAAGTACTGGGATTTACCGGAGGTGATAATCAGGGGATCATTGGTCTTGAAGTGAAATACGATGAGATCCTGAAAGGAGAGCCCGGAAAGATCCTCACAGTTACGGATGCACGTGGTGTGGAGATCGACGGAACCGGAGAACGGAGGAAGGAACCGGTGTCAGGAAATACTCTGCGTACCAGTCTGGATGTTAATATCCAGGAATATGTGCAGCAGGCAGCCGGTAAAGTCATGGAAGAAAAACAGGCGGAGAGAGTTTCCATACTGCTTATGAACCCTCAGAACGGAGAAATCTATGCCTGTGTCAATGTGCCTGAATTTGATCTGAACGATCCGTTTACTCTGAATACAGAAGAAACAGCAGCAGAGGGAGAAAAGAAGCAGGATCTTCTGAACCGGATGTGGAGAAACCCCTGCCTGAATGATACCTATGAACCTGGCTCGACTTTTAAGATCATCACTATGGCAGCAGGGCTGGAGGAAGGAGTGGTGTCAACAGAGGATCGCTTTTTCTGTCCGGGCTATAAGGTGGTGGAGGACCGGCGGATCCACTGTGCAAAGAGAACAGGACATGGTGCGCAGAGTTTTGTAGAAGGTGCCCAGAACTCCTGTAACCCGGTATTTATTGAGGTGGGCCTGCGGCTTGGAGCAGACCGTTATTACAAATATTTTAAACAGTTCGGACTTTTGAAAAAAACAGGGATAGATCTTCCGGGAGAGGCAGGAACGATCATGCATAACCCCAAAAATATGGGAGAGGTGGAGCTTGCCACGGTATCCTTTGGCCAGTCGTTTCAGATCACACCGATCCAGCTTGCAACAACCGTCAGTGGGATCATCAATGGCGGAAACCGGATCACACCTCATTTTGGGATCAGCGTGGAAAGTGCGGACGGAACAAAGGTGCGGACACTGGAATATCCGGTGGAAAGCGGGATCGTGTCCGGTGAGACTTCCCGGACAGTACGTACGATCCTGGAAACTGTAGTTTCAGAAGGCTCCGGAAAAAATGCCGGGATTCAGGGGTTTTCCATTGGGGGAAAAACAGCTACCTCTCAGACACTGCCCAGAGGCTCCGGCAGATATATTTCTTCATTCCTGGGGTTTGCCCCGGCAGAGGATCCGAAGGTCCTGGCTCTTTGTATCATCTATACACCCCAGGGTATGTATTATGGTGGGATCATTGCCGCACCGGTGGTACGCAGTATTTTTGAAAATGTGCTTCCCTATCTTGGAATCGAGAGGACAGTTACGGAAACTCCATTCGGGGAAAACCGGGCAGATGGGGTTGATTAATGAGGATAAAAGCCTTATACTGTTGAAGAAGTATAAAAAAACGAAAGAATTAGAGGTGTGAGGATGGAGTTTCATGTTGTGATCCCTGTGCTGATCTCATTTGCGATCAGCCTTGTATTAGGACCGATTGTTATCCCTTTTTTAAGAAGACTTAAAATGGGACAGACAGAGAGAGAGCTGGGTGTGCAGTCCCACCTGAAAAAGAACGGTACCCCTACTATGGGTGGGGTGATCTTTCTCATTGCAACAACTGTAACATCACTGTTTTATATCAGAGATTATCCGATGATCATCCCGGTACTTTTCCTGACACTGGGATTTGGACTGATCGGATTTCTGGATGATTATCTGAAGGTAGTTCTGAAGCGTTCTGACGGACTTCTGCCATGGCAGAAAATGGCACTGCAGATCGTTGTGACAGCTGTATTTGCTTTTTATCTTGTAAATTATTCCAACGTATCCCTGACTATGAAGATCCCGTTTTGGAGCGGACATTATCTGAACCTGGGATGGTTTGCGGTTCCGGTACTGTTCTTTGCGGTGATCGGTACAGTAAACGGAGTCAATTTTACGGATGGACTTGACGGACTGGCTTCCAGTGTTACCCTGATCGTGGCAGTATTCTTTACGGTGGTTTCCCTTGGAATGAACAGTGGTGCGGAACCGATCACCTGTGCAGTTGTGGGCAGTCTGATGGGATTTCTTCTGTTTAATGTATATCCTGCCAAGGTATTTATGGGAGACACCGGTTCTCTGGCATTGGGTGGCTTTGTGGCTGGTGTGGCTTATGCCATGCAGATGCCGCTGTTTATCATCCTGGTCGGACTGATCTACCTTGTGGAGGTATTGTCTGTTATGCTCCAGGTATCCTATTTCAAGGCAACACACGGAAAAAGAATCTTCAAGATGGCGCCTATCCACCATCATTTTGAGCTTTGTGGGTGGTCCGAGACACGAGTTGTTGCAGTGTTCTCTGTTGTAACTGCTATTATGTGCCTGATCGCTCTCCTGGCATTATAAGGAGGAACAGAAAAATGGATTTAAAAGGAAAAAAAGTTCTCGTTTTCGGAGCCGGAAAAAGCGGCATTGGAGCAGCTGATCTGCTTGGAAGTGCAGGAGCACAGCCGGTGATCTATGACGGAAACGCAGATCTTGATAAAGAGGCAGTTTTACATAAAACAAACGGAAAATACACCCCGGAGATCTGGGCCGGAGATTTTCCGGAGAGAGCGCTGGACAGTCTTGATCTTGTAGTGCTAAGTCCGGGAGTTCCCACAGACCTGCCGCTGGTAAAGAGCTTCTATGAAAAGGGCCTTCCGGTATGGAGCGAGGTGGAGCTTGCCTATCGTACAGGCAAGGGAGAGGTTCTTGCGATCACAGGAACCAACGGTAAGACAACAACAACAGCACTCCTCGGAAAGATCATGGGAGATGCCCGTGAATCTGTATTTGTTGTAGGAAATATCGGAACTGCATATACATCCAAATCATTGGAGATGAGGGAGGATTCCGTAACTGTTGCGGAGATCAGCAGCTTTCAGCTGGAGACTATTGACCAGTTCCGCCCGAAGGTAAGTGCGATCCTCAACATCACAGAGGACCATCTGAACCGTCATCATACCATGGAGGAATACATCCGTGTAAAAGAGCTGATCACCAAAAATCAGGGACCGGAAGATGTATGTGTTCTGAATTACGAGGATGAAGTCCTTCGTAAATTCGGTGAAAATATCGTTCCGAAGGTGGTATATTTCTCAAGCCTTCGCAAACTGGATCAGGGAATCTATCTGGACGGAGACCAGATCATTCTCAAAACAGAAAAAGAAGAGATACCGATCGTGAAAACCGAAGAGCTTAAGATCCTGGGACGTCATAATCACGAGAATGTAATGGCAGCCGCCGCCATGGCATATTATGCGGGCGTTTCTGTGGAGAGTATCCGCAAGAGTGTCTGTGAGTTTGTGGCAGTTCCACACAGGATCGAGTATGTGACAGAGAAAAACGGTGTTGCATATTACAACGATTCCAAGGGAACCAATCCGGATGCGGCCATCAAGGGGATTCAGGCAATGAACCGTCCGACTCTTCTGATCGGCGGTGGCTATGACAAGGAATCCAGCTATGATGAGTGGATAGAATCCTTCGGCGGAAAAGTCCGTTATCTTGTTCTCATCGGTCAGACGAAAGAGAAGATCAAAGCAGCAGCAGAACGTCTTGGATTTACAGATATCATCCTCTGCGAGGATCTGAAGGAAGCTGTCCGGGTCTGTGCGGAAAAAGCCAATCCCGGAGATGCGGTTCTGCTTTCACCGGCATGTGCGAGCTGGGGACAGTTTGATAATTATGAGCAGCGCGGTGACATGTTCAAGGAATACGTGAAAGCACTGTAATAATCCGAAAAATACATACATAAGCTGAAATAAAGACCACTGTGGAGGCCATGCATGAAGGCAGGACAGAAACAGACCGGAAAGACAGATACCGTTCTCTGGGTACTGGTTCTGATTCTGGTGGTATTGGGACTCGGGGCGCTTTTTTCGGCAAGTGAATATAATGGCAGAGTACGTTTCCACGACTCTGCCTATTATTTTAAGAAGCAGCTCTTTGCCACGGCACTGGGGCTGCTTGTTATGTATCTGGCATCACGGGTAGATTACCGGCTGTCTGTAAAGCTGGCGCCGGCTGCCTATATTTTTTCGCTTTTTCTGTCTGCTGCAGTCCTGCTTTTCGGACAGGAGATCAATGGATCGAAGAGGTGGCTGAACCTGGGGCCGCTTTCCTTTCAGCCGTCGGAGTTTTCCAAGGTGGCAGTGATATTGTTTCTGGTGTGGCAGATCAGCAATACAAAAAGCAAAACAACTGGATTCTGGTTTATCTGCAGGACTATGATGACTTTGCTTCCTGTCTCTTATAC
>ERZ1027044.741-NODE-741-length-15664-cov-4.156640_pt1 | contig 15664 bp, 10 predicted proteins | sample MGYA00519433_ERZ1027044 | MGnify/ENA primary metagenome ERZ1027044 (study PRJEB26926, sample SAMN06164589) | human gut metagenome | biome: ENVO:00009003; feature: ENVO:2100002; material: ENVO:00002003 | host: Homo sapiens | place: USA | collected 2012 ... | reverse complement strand
GATGTGTATAAGAGACAGACATTCTTATCACCATGGGAATCCTTGTATTGCTGGGAGTGGCCGTACAAGGTTTGTTTGGCATCGTAGCCGGTGTATTCCTGTCCGCCATTTTAGGAATCATCTACGGAGCTGTCAAGAAAAACAAGCAGTTTCTGCGCTGGTCGGTCATTGCACTTACCATCGACATCATCTGCATCATCCTGTTCTATTTCTGCCTGATTCAATCGGACATGTAGCTTTTACTTCACAAAACCTTTTTTCGCCCATTTCAGGCTGTTCCACCGTTTCACAAAGATAAAGGCACGGATATTCTCGTCGAGCAGGAAGGCACACCACATACCGACCAGTCCCCAGCCCAGATGAATACCGAACAGATAGCTGAGTCCGACAGAGACCGTCCACTGCACAATCAGGCCGACATAGAACGGGAAATTCACATCACCAGCCGAACGGAGGGCATTCGTGGCATAGATATTTACGGCACGCCCTATCTCTACGATGACATCGACAATGAGAATGGTCACGCCCAACCGGATAATATTCTCGTTGTCCGTCAGCATACTGAAGATTGTATGACCGAATATGGCCCAGATGCACGAAAGTCCCAGCGATACTAAAATAGACAAACGCATGACGTACTTTCCCAACAGGTAGGCCGCACGTATTCGCTTCTGCCCCACCAGATGACCGATACTGATGGCTCCTCCTTGTGCCATAGCGATGGCAAAGAGATAGACAAACATGGTGGTATTCACCGTATAGGTTCGTGTGGCCAGCGAATCATTTCCCAAAATATTGATTAAATAGGTGATGACCACCTGCGAAAAACTGTACGACATATTCTCCCCGGCAGAAGGGACTCCCACCTTCAACAGGTTTTTCAGTTCTATCCAAGGGAAAGGACGGAACAGAGCCATCGGGAAAGACGGGATATGTTTTCTGAAGAGAATGACAAACAAGACAATCATGCTCACCCCACGGGCTATGGAGGTAGATATGGCTGCTCCTTCTGCTCCCATGGCAGGCAGGCCGAACTTACCGAAAATCAGGGAATAGTTTCCGATAATGTTCATCACGTTGACCAGCACCGTGACCAGCATGGGGTAAATGGCTTTGTTGGCACTACGCAAGGACGCGGAAATAGTCAGCGAAATAGCCTGGAAGAAAGCAAACGCACCTACAATCTCCATGTAACCGATACCATATTTCAGCAGTTCCGGACGCAGTCCCATCCATCCCAATAATGTAGCTGCTCCATAGTGCAAAATGGCACTGACCGCAAGTCCCACGACCAGGTTCAGCAATAAAGACACACCAACCACCTGCACCATCTTGTTCCTCATTCCTGCTCCCAGGTACTGCGAACACAGCACAGAAGTACCGATATTGATTACCTCGAAAATTAGGAAAGCAAACATCACAATCTGGTTCACCACCCCTACTGCTGCCACACTTTCATCGGAATACTGACTCAGCATAACGGTGTCGACAGCACCTAACATCATAATCAATAAGGTCTCGATAAAGATAGGAATCACGAGCTTCGTCAAGCCTTTCCGGATACCTGTTTGTTGAATTGCCTGTTCCACGTACTAACTCTCTAAAAAACGTGACAAAATTACAACATTTAGCCCGTAGAGCGTCTTGACCTATATCAATTTAAAGGTGTAAATCCTACAATGCACTATTTTCCCCCTTTTCTTCACTATTTTCCCCCTCAAATTCCTTATAAAACATGATTTTTGTAACACCTAAAAACAATTATTATGAAAACCAAGCAATTTCTACTGATCGTATTAGCATGTTTTTGCATTCCTTTTGCACAATTATGGAGTAATCCTGTAAACGGACTCTTGGAAAGAATTGATCCGGGAGCTTCCAAGAAATTCATTATACAAGTAAAAAAAGGGCAATCCGATTTTTTTGAACTCGACCAGAAAGGTGACAAAGTAGTTATTCGGGGTAACAACTACGTAAACATCGCTACCGGCTTAAACTGGTATCTGAAATATTACGCAGGCATTCATCTTTCATGGAACGGCATGACTGCCGAACTGCCGGAAAGCTTGCCGAAAGTTTCTACTCCGGTACGCAAGGAAACCAACCTTGCCTTACGCTACGATTTCAACTATTGCACTTATTCCTATACCATGGCTTTCTGGGACTGGAAACGCTGGGAAAAGGAAATCGACTGGATGGCACTGCACGGCATCAACTTGCCACTGGCAGTAGTAGGTCAGGAATGCGTGTGGAAAAACATGCTCGAAAAATTAGGGTATACGAAAGAAGAAATCAATAAATTCATTGCAGGACCTGCTTTCTTGGCATGGTGGGCCATGAACAACCTGGAAGGATGGGGCGGTCCCAATCCTGACAGCTGGTACACACAGCAGGAAGCACTTCAGAAGAAGATTCTGAAACGTATGCGCGAATACGGCATCGAACCGGTATTCCCCGGCTATTCCGGTATGGTACCTCATGATGCCAATAAGAAGTTGGGCCTGAACGTAACCGAACCCGCATTGTGGAACGGATTTACCCGTCCTGCTTTCCTGCTTCCTACCGACTCACGTTTCAACGAAATTGCTTCTTTATATTATAAGGAACTGGAAAAACTGTTCGGCAAAGCCAACTATTACTCTATGGACCCGTTCCACGAACTTGAAGATGCAGGAAGTGTGGATTTTGATGCAGCCGGAAAAGCCGTACTTAAAGCAATGAAGGATGTCAATCCGAAGGCTACATGGGTGATTCAGGGATGGACGGAAAACCCGCGTCCGGAGATGATCAAGAACCTGAACAACGGGGATATCCTGATTCTGGACTTGTTCAGCGAATGCCGCCCGATGTGGGGTATTCCTTCTATCTGGAAACGTGAAAAGGGTTATGAGCAGCACGACTGGCTGTTCTGTATGATAGAAAACTTCGGAGGCAACGTGGGTCTGCACGGACGTATGGACCAGTTGCTGAACAATTTCTACCTCACCAAGAACAATCCATTAGCCGCCCATCTGAAAGGTATCGGCCTGACCATGGAAGGTAGCGAAAACAATCCGGTGATGTTCGAGCTGATGTGCGAACTTCCCTGGCGTCCGGAAAAATTCACCAAGGAAGAATGGTTAAAAGATTATCTCTTCGCACGCTACGGCGTACGTGATGAAAAAATCACACAGGCATGGAGCATTCTTGCCGACGGCATCTACAACTGCCCGTTTGGCAATAACCAGCAAGGCCCTCACGAATCCATTTTCTGCGGCCGTCCCGGACTGAATAACTTCCAGGCATCCAGCTGGTCTAAGATGCAGAACTATTATGACCCGACCAGCACGGAAGCGGCAGCCCGCCTGATGCTGGAAGTAGCCGACAAATACAAAGGCAACAACAACTTTGAATATGACCTGGTAGACATCGTCCGTCAGTCACTCTCCGACAGAGGACGTATCGTCTACAACCAGACCATTGCCGACTTCAAGAGTTTCGACAAAAAGAGCTTTGCAGCTCACTCACAAGAGTTTCTGAATATCTTGCTGGCACAAGACCGTCTGTTAGGTACTAGAAGTGAATTCCGCGTAGGACGCTGGATTGAACAGGCCCGCAACCTGGGAACTACTCCAGAGGAAAAAGATTTGTACGAATGGAATGCCCGCGTACAGATTACCACATGGGGCAACCGCGTATGTGCCAACGACGGAGGACTTCGCGACTATGCTCACAAGGAATGGAACGGTCTTCTGAAAGATTTCTACTACAAACGCTGGGCAGCCTACTGGCAGACACTCCAGGATGTGCTTGATGGCAAACCGATGGTAGAACTGGACTACTATGCCATGGAAGAACCTTGGACACTTGCACATAATCCGTACGCATCGCAACCGGAAGGTGACTGTGTCAGCGTAGCAAAAGAAGTATTTAATGAAGTGTTTCCGAATAAATAACAAGAGCAATCATGAGTGTAAGTGCCCCATCTAAAAGACTTTTATCGCTGGATGTACTGCGTGGAATGACTGTTTTCGGGATGATACTAGTCAATAATGCAGGAGGAGAATTATCTTACCATTCTTTACAACATTCTACATGGAATGGAATGACTCCTTGTGACTTGGTTTTCCCATTTTTCCTTTTCATCATGGGAATATCAACCTATATTGCACTACGTAAATTCCAGTTCCATCCATCAAGAGAAGTCATTCGCAAGATTCTTCGCAGAACCTTCCTTATATTGTGTATAGGCTGGGCTATCCATTGGTTCGAGTTTGCTTGTGAAGGAAACTTTTGGCCATTTTCTCAGCTCCGTCTTCCTGGAGTACTACCTCGTATAGCTACATGCTATGGAATTGTATCTCTCATGGCATTATATATCAAACATAACCATTTGAAATGGATAGCAGGAGGATTATTAATTATCTACACTTTTATATTGTGCAAAGGAAACGGATACGCACAAGATTCAAGTAATATTCTCGCAATTATCGATCAACAAATATTAGGAGAAGCTCATCTATATCACAAAAGTCCGATTGATCCGGAAGGGCTTGTCAGTACAATTTCGGCTATAGCCCACACCTTAATTGGCTTCTTATGTGGTAAGCTTATTATGGAAACAGCCAACCTAGAACAGAAAATTATTAAACTTTTTGTTTATGGATTTATTTTGGCAGCAACAGGCTTCCTATTTATAGAATGGCTTCCACTCAACAAGCGAATCTGGTCACCAAGCTATGTATTAGTAACATGCGGATTGGCAGCTATGCTTCAATCTACCTTAATATGGTTCATTGATGCCAAAGAGAAAAAAAGATGGAGCCGCATTTTTCAAATCTTCGGAGTCAATCCATTGTTCTTATATGTATTAAGTGAGGTGACAGCTATTATCTTAAATATAACTCAAACTAAACCCGTTATATATAATTGCATTCACACTTGTATTATTAATCCTTATTTAGCCTCCGCCATCTATTCTTTATTATTTGTAGGAGTTATGGGAATAGTTGGATACCCGTTATACAAGAAAAAGATTTATATCAAAATATAATTAACCTTTAGTTCTTAAATCATTAATTATGGTGCAACAAACAGTAAACAAAATGCGAATGAATGCCCGATTAATATTTTCGGCTTTATTCATGGTAATTGCAACATTATCGTTTGCACAGTCCACAACAGTAAAAGGAGTGGTCACAGATAAGCAAGGTGAGCCACTAATTGGTGTAAATGTGGTGGAAAAAGGTACCACCAATGGTAACATCACCGACCTGGACGGTAATTTCACTCTTACCGTCGAAAAAGGACGTACTCTTGTCTTCTCTTATGTAGGATTTATTTCACAAGAAGTAAAAGTTACAGGAAATTCAATGAACATCACACTGCTTGATGATGCTCAGTCACTTGAAGAAGTTGTAGTTGTAGGTTATGGTACTGTAAAGCGTAAAGACTTTACCGGTTCTTTGACTTCTGTTGACACAAAGAAATTGCTGGAAACAAACAACAATAATGCGGCTGCAGCTATGCAAGGACAAATTGCCGGTGTAGATATTCAGCGTAGTAACAACAAGCCGGGTGCTGGTATTAATATTATGATTCGTGGTCAAAATAACATTTCAGCAATGAAAGGTGGTGATGAGTTGACCAACATGAATGATATTAACCAACCACTTTATGTAGTAGACGGAATGTTCGTAGACAACATCAACGATATTGCTCCGGATGACATTGAACGTATCGATGTATTGAAGGATGCTTCTTCTACTGCTATCTATGGTTCACGTGGTGCTAACGGTGTAGTTATCGTTTCTACTAAACGTGGTACAGCAGAACGCTCACACGTGGAATACAACGGTTCTGTAAGCTTCGGCCAAGCTACAAACTTACCAGATATGATGGACGGAGATCAGTATGTGCAATATGTTTACGACCGAATGAAAGGTCAGAACTGGACAGATCCCAATTATGAGCCAGATATGGAAGCAACCTTAGGCGCCAATAAATACAAAAACTGGCAAAATCGTAAATATATGGATTGGGCAGATGACGTTTTCCGTACCGCAATTTCAACTACACACAATGTTCGAATCTATGGAAACGGAAAAGGATTGAATTATACATTTGGAGCTGGATATACCAATGAAAACGGTACGATTGAAAATGACAACTTCACACGCTATAACTTCAGTACTGCAGTTGACAAACAAATCAATCCTTATTTAAAAGCTGGTACAAATATTTATGCAGCATACTCTATCAAAAGCAATAGTGGTGTAGAAGCTTTCCGACAGACATTCCGTCTGAATCCATTGACTGACAAATACGATGAAAACGGAGACTTGTTATTATATCCTGATAAGGATGCTGGTTCTGTAGCTACCAACCCATGGTGTGACATTGAAAACCAAAAAACAGAAATCAAGAATCTTCATGTATTTGGCAACTTGTATTTGGAAATCAAGCCAGTAAAATGGTTAAAATTCACTACAACCTTTACCCCTGATGCTACATTTAACCGTGAAGGAGAATATCGTGGATTAGATACAAAATCTTCAGGAGGAAATACCACCAAAACCAGAGCCTATTACAAAACCTACAATCAAATTAAATATACGTGGGATAATTTGCTGTATGCCGAACAATCATTTGGTGACCATAACTTAAACCTAACTCTAGGTACATCATGGTATAAATATCAATATGAATTCGGTGGTATCCGTGCTGACGGATTTATCAATGACCACTACAAATGGTATAATATCGGAGCAGGTGTATTAAATTCAGGAGAAACAAGTACCAGCTTCACTCAAGAACAATTGATGTCTTATCTAGCACGTTTCAATTATGACTTCAAGGGACGTTATCTTCTGACTTTAACAGGACGTTATGATGGTAGTTCTAAATTAGCAGACGGTCACCGTTGGGCATTCTTCCCTTCAGCCGCAATAGGATGGCGTATCTCAGATGAAGCATTCCTTCGTAATGTTGAAGCTATCAGTAATTTGAAATTGAGAGTTAGCTACGGTGTATCAGGAAATGACCATAGCGTATCAGCTTACCAATCAAGACAAACAATCAACAACAGCTGGTATCTTTTTGGTGATACTGGTATGCAAACAGCCTATTTAAGTAGTTTTGAAAATAAAAGTCTGTCATGGGAAAAAACTAAAGAATGGAATATCGGATTGGATTATGCATTCTTTAATGGTCGTATCAATGGTACCATTGATTTTTATGATCGCCGCACAAGCGATATTATTATGGCCCGTAAGATGTCTATGATTAATGGTTACGACTCCCTGAAAGACAATGTGGGTAAGGTATTAAACCGAGGACTTGAAATCAGCTTGAACACTATCAATGTACAAGCCGGTGACTTTAGCTGGAGTACCAACATCAACTTTACTACAAACCACAATGAAATTCTAGAATTAAGCAACGGTGCTTTACGTGATGAAGCTAATGGATGGTTTGTCGGACAACCTATTGGTGTAGTATGGACATACGATGCAGATGGTATATGGCAAGAAGATGAGGCAGCAGAAGCAGATAAATATGGCATGGCACCTGGTAACTATAAAATTAAAGATTTAGATGGTGACTACGCTTTCACTAATGCAGATAAAGTTTTCAAAGGATCTCTTTTCCCCAAATGGACAGGTGGTATGACTAATACTTTCAGATATAAAGGTATTGATTTGTCTGTATTCTTATATACTCGTCAAGGACAATGGAGTTATGCACAAGCATACCGCAACTTTACAATGAATGATAACATTGCTTTCAACTGCTATGACTTGAACTACTGGACTCCTGAGAATCCAACAGGAACATGGTGGAGACCTGGTGTTACAAAAAGTGCTGCTGAAGCTGATTATGTAAATTATGTGAAAACATCTTTCACTAAAATTGGCTATATCAACTTAGGATACACCTTCCCCACCGAGATGATAAAGAAGGCTGGTCTCAGTAAACTACGTGTTTATGCATCAGTACAGAACCCGTTCGTTTGGACAGACTATTTAGGATGGGATCCAGAAACAGCTAGTGAAAACACATACACCCAGTATGCTATGACACGCAGTTTTGTAGTAGGACTTAACGTCACATTTTAATTGATTACAAATTATTTAAAAGAACGAATTATGAAAAAACTCTCTATATATTTTATGTCCTTACTGATGGCCTCATCCGGTTTTACCGCTTGTAGTCTGGACGAAGTCAATAATTCATCTCTCGACAGTGGGAACTACTTCACTGGAGAAACTCAATATGAACAATTAGTCAGTGAAGCCTATGTAACCATGCGTCCGTTAATGCGTATCACTATTCCAATGTGGTATGGTACAGACTTATATGAATGTCAAGGATCTACCTCAGCAAGTGACGCACGTACACCAACCAATGACTATACTGTCATGAACGGTGACGAATACTTGGACTATTGGAATAACTGCTATAACGTAATTGCCAAAGTCAATACTGCGCTAACTCGTGGCGAAAGTATTCCAGATATCTCAGAAGCTACGAAAAAATTACGTACAGCAGAATTGAAAGCTCTTCGTGCTTTTTGTTATTTCAATCTAGTAGAAAATTTTGGGAAGGTACCTGTTGTATTGACAGAAAGTTCTGAAGCTATTTATAACTTCACACAAGAATCTGAAGAAACAATTTATACCCAAATTCTTCAAGATTTGAACGATGCTATAAATGACCTTCCAGACAATGCAAATAACAGTGACACCAAAAATTTTGGTCGTGTTACCAAAGGGTTTGTATATCACATGTTGGCAAAAGTTTATCTGACCCGTTCATACAAAAGTTTTGGAAATAAAACTGAAGATTTAAAATCTACTATAACCTATGCAGACAAAGCCTTAGCACTCCACCCCGTTTCTACAGACCCTAAAGCCTGGGAAATAATGTTTGATGACTTTGGCTCTGAACATAGTACATTTAAACAAGATACTCCTGAGATTATTTTCTCTATCCGTTATTCTACAAACCAAACCTACAATGGTTCATGGGGAACAGAAGATCCAACTTGGGGAAATAACCTATATCAGGAATTCAAGTTTGAATTGGAAAAACTACCATGTGGATCAGTAAAAGTAGGACCGTATTGGAGGTGCCAATATACTTATCAGCCTACCACGCTATACTTAAATGAGCTTTTTGACGAACATGACGTACGTGGAAGTGAACAGTTCTTACAACGAGAAATTACTGCTGCTGAAACTTCAGAAGATTATCCTAACATTAATGTTGGCGATGTAATCATTTATTGCCCACGTACTGCATTAACAGAAGCTGAAAAAGCTGCTTATAAAGCTCAACACCCATCCGTTTTATGGATTGTTGACCCAAACCAATATCATGAGTATTTGAATGGTACGATTTACAACGGCTTCCCCATTGTATGGAAATTCTTTGATTCAGGCATACAAGAATATACTAACGACCAACGTGACCCGAAAGGCACACGCGACACGTATGTATTCCGTTCTGCCGAAACATTGTTGTTAAAAGCTGAGGCTTTGGTACAGCAAGGAAATGGAAGTAGTATGGATGCAACAACGTTAATAAATCAATTACGTGACCGTGCTGGAGCTGATCGACTGACTACAGCTGCGACAATTGATGATGTGCTGGATGAATCAGCAAGAGAGCTATTTGGAGAAGCCAATCGCTGGATGGATTTAAAGCGTACTGGAAAATTATTTGAACGCGCATGGAAATACAATGCATGGATACAAAAACACCATTCATCTGTTAGTGATATTTCTGACATCTATTTACTCCGTCCAATTCCTATCTCAGAAATTAGTTACTCTAATTATTCTCTGATACAGAACCCAGGCTTCCCAGGTGCTAAATAATCTCAAGAAATTATTTTAATTAGATTTGTACTCCTAACATTAGGGGTACAAATCTAAAAAACAAATAATCATGTTACGTAAAAAATATTTAACCTATAGTTTTCTCCTGTCTTTTTTATTCTGCACATCATGTACTGAAAAAACAGATACAAACCTGTCTTTCCTATCATACATTGATACCAGAGTAGGTACAGCTGCCAGTACAACTCACACTGCTGGAATGTTTGGTAAACACACCGAAGAATACGGCCAAACATTACCTGCCGTGCTGGAACCCAATGGAATGAATTTCTGGACACCACAAACACAGGATACTGAGCAAAAATGCATTGCACCTTATTATTACCGTGACTCCCTGTTCCAAGGTTTCCGCAATTCACATTGGATTGTAGGAGGATGTACTCAAGATTATGGTTCCATGACATTGATGCCATTATTCGAATCATTACGTTGCACACCCGAAAAAAGAAGCACACGTTTCTCGCATGACAAGGAGATTGCTACTCCTTCTTATTATTCCGTTTCATTGCCTGACGAATACCTTCAGGCTGAGATGACAGGATGCTCACGCTCCGCAATTTTCCGCTTTACCTACCAGAAGGAAGGGAAAGCTTATCTCATCGTAAACCCTAATAGCGATGAAGGAGAAGGATACATTGAAATTGATACCCTACAAAAACGTATCTACGGATACAATCCCGTACACCGCATTTATCAAGGCTGGGGAGAACCTGCCGGATACAGCGGACATTTTATCATAGACTACCAAAAGGAGTTATGTGACTTTGGTACTTTCAGGGAAGACAGTGTATTTCCCCGGCAAATCCAAATTAAAAATGAAAAAAATATCGGTATCTATATATGCTTTCAGGTAGAAAGCAACGAAGAAATATTAATCAAAGCAGCTTCTTCATTTACCGACAGAAAAGGAGCTGAAAAAAATCTACAAAAAGAAATTGCCCACTGGAATTTTGACCGCACCCGCCAAAGACTGACGGATATCTGGGAAAAACATCTGGCAGCCATCCAAGTGGAAAGTCCGGATAAAGAAGCAAAACAAAAATTCTATGGCGCATTTTATCGTGCATCCTTTTTACCGCATGCTTTTAATGACGTGGATGGCCGGTATCCAGCCTTCTCACAGAAAGATTCTATTCTCCAACTGGCACATGATGAAGTGTATTATGAAGACTTCAGTATGTGGGATACCTACAGAGCATTACATCCGCTCATCAACTTATTGTATCCTACAAAGGCAGGACACATGATGCAGTCACTTGTTCACAAATTTGAACAGGGAGGCTGGCTTCCCATCTTCCCTTGCTGGAACAGCTATACTGCAGCCATGATTGGTGATCACTGCATTGCTGCCATTGGCGATGCATGCATAAAAGATATCCGTAATTTTGACATAGAAAAGGCTTACCAGGCCATGAGAAAAAATGCGTTTGAATCACCTGCAGACAACAAAGATTATAAAAACGGAATGGGACGACGCGCCTTACAATCTTACTTAAAATACGGATATATTCCATTGGAAGACAGTGTACCCGATGCTTTCCATACCAAAGAACAGGTCTCACGTACATTAGAATATGCCTACGATGACTTTGTACTTGCTCAGGTAGCTAAACTTCTCCAAAAAGAGGAAGATTACAAAATACTATCTGCGCGTGCTCAGAATTATCGCAATGTGATTGATCCGCAAACTGGATATGCACAAGGAAGACATGCAGACGGTACCTTCTTAAAAGAGCAGAACACATTTCAGTTTACCAGATTCATCACAGAAGGTGCTCCCTGCCATTACACTTGGTACGTGCCACACGATCCATACGGACTGATGGAATGTATGGGAGGCAAAGAAAAGTTTGCCTTAAAACTGGACTCTATGTTCAGTGAACGCAGATACTGGCACGGAAACGAACCTTGCCATCAGGTTGCATTCATGTTTAACTATGCAGGTGAACCCTGGAAAACGCAACAAGCCGTGCGGCATATCATGGAAACTGAATATCTAAATGCTCCCGGTGGTTTATCAGGGAATGACGACGCAGGACAGATGTCTGCCTGGTATATTTTTGCCTCATTAGGCTTTTATCCTGTTTGCCCTGGATCACCCTATTACATATTGGCCAGCCCCTCCTTCCCTAAAGCTGTCATACATTTGGAAAATGGACAAACCTTTACCTTCGTGGCAAAAAATGCCTCTAAGGAAAATATTTATATTCAAAGTGTGACACTGAACGGAAAACCCTACTCTAAAAATTATATTTCTCACAAAGACATCGTACATGGAGGAAATATGATATTTGAAATGGGAGACACTCCCAATAAAAATTGGGGAAACTCATTAATGGACTGTCCACCTTCACTAATTAAATAAGCTTATGAAACATCTATATTCTTTGCTATATTTATTAATTTGGATACCTGTTTTATCCTTTGGACAATCTTTCAAAGGAAAGGTATATGATGTTACCCAATACGGAGCTGTATCTGATACTACAATTTTATCTACAGAAGCTTTTCAAAGGGCAATTGATACATGCGCTGCACAAGGAGGAGGAACTGTATGGGTACCAGCCGGTAAATACCTTTGTACTACAGTCATGCTAAAAAGCAATGTCAATCTATATCTGGATGCAGGCTCCATCATTTATGCCAGCCGAAAATTATCCGATTATCAAAATTTAAAACATAAAATTGGAGCTGCAGACAATGGCGAAGCTGAAATTCTGATAGGAGCATTTCAGGCTGAAAATATTTCAATTACGGGTTACGGTAGCCTGAATTGCAGAGCTGAACGTATTGGATACCGCAGAGAACCACAAACAGCAGTAACAGACTCAGTAACTGGAAGAGAAATAGCCAATGCCATCCATTATGGAGCAGACTACCAAAGTAAGTTTAAAAAAGTACCTCCTTGCCCTGGTGCCATAAACTTTACAGAATGCAAGAATGTACATATCCGTGATATTCAAGTAATTGAATCTTCTTTCTGGTCTGTACATCTTCAATGGTGTGAACGAGTATACATTGACGGTATTTATATTACTTCAAACTCTCACAACGGAGTAAATGCTGACGGTTTGGATATTGATGGATGTAACAACGTAATGATTAATAACTGCCGTATTGACACAGGTGATGATGCACTTTGTTTAAAAACAACACTTTTAAATGGACAATCACGTCCGTGCAGTTATATAACTATTACCAATTGTATCCTCACCTCCTCTTCTGCCGCATTAAAATTAGGAACAGAATCACATGCGGACTTTGAACATATTACAGTCTCTAACTGTATCATTAAAAATGCAAATAGAGGATTGAACATGATTATTCGTGATGGAGGTAGTGCACGCAACATTCTTTTCTCCAATCTGACCATTTCGACTCAAAGAAAAGAAACATTCTGGTGGGGAAATGGTGACCCAATATGGTTTACCATTCAAAAAAGAGGTAATAAACCATCTGGGAATATCGAAAATATTACGCTCAATCATATAATAGCCCATGGTGAAAGTGGCATTCGTATGGAAGGATTCAGTAACCAATTAAAAAACATCCGGTTGCATGATGTGCAATTATTTATGGAGCCTGAACAAGCTATTGACAAACGTTCTAGAAATGGTTTTCTATTTGATGGAGTAGAAAAATTATCACTTACAGACTGTGAAGTGCACTGGAATGAAATTAATCCTGAGAAAACGTGGGAAAGTGCGTTTATGTTTAAAAACGTAAACAACCTAAAACTGATAAGAACATACGGAGTAAAGGCACCTTTAAGTAAATTTCCCGCTTTCAGATATGAAAATACCCTTCAACCTCAAATTGTAGAATAAATTTACTGACTACTTATTATGAAAACAAAAAACATTCTTCTTGCACTATTTAGCATCTTCCTCCTCAGCGCATGCCACTCGCAGCAAACGGGGACTTATAACATCATGGATTATGGTGCCACGGGAGATGGAAAAACCGACGATGCCCAAGCTATACAAAAAGCAATCAACGCTTGTTCTGAAGCGGGTGGAGGCACGGTGCTCGTTCCATCCGGACACACATTTTTATGCGGTCCTTTCAAACTGGCATCGCATATAGAATTGCATTTGGCACCCAACTCACGACTGTTAGCCAACCCGGATGAAAGTATTTACACAGAAAGCGCATTCGGAGCTAACCGTGGAGAAGGAATGATGTGGATTAGCGGGAAAGACCTGAAAAATGTATCTATTACTGGTACCGGAACGCTTGACGGTAACGGGGTTTCCTTTATGGGAAAGGAGTTGGAAGATTCTTATGAGCTAAAACCTGTGACCGATTTTGACCCACGTCCGCACCTGCTGACTTTGACCAATGTACAGAAACTGGTGATTCGCGATATAAGCGTACGTAATAGTGCTTACTGGAGTGTACACCTGATAGGTTGCCGTAATGCAATGATTGATGGTATCACTATCCTCAATGACCTTAAAATCCGAAATGGGGACGGAATTGATATAGACCATTCCAAAGACGTACGTATTTCCAACTGCTTCATCGAATCAGGAGATGACTGTATCTGCCTGAAAAACCGACGCGAATTCGAACAGTATGGAAGTTGTGAAGACGTTGTAGTGACCAACTGTACCATGACTTCTCGTTCATGTGCCGTCAAAATCGGTTCGGAAAACATGGACAAAATCAATAATGTGTTGTTCAACAACTGCATTATCAAAGATAGTAACCGAGGTATTGGCATCCAAAACCGCGATGAAGGTACGGTTACCAATGTTATTTTCTCAAACATGATTGTTGACTGTCGTTTCTTCTCAGACGTATGGTGGGGAAAAGCAGAACCGATTTATGTAACTTCTTATCCACGTGCTGTTGGTAATCATAAAGATGCCGGATGGCGTTTCCCGAAAGGAGCTGTAAAGGGAGCCTGTGGAGAAGTAAGCCGCATCTACTTCCAGAACATTAAATGTACAAGTGAAAACGGCATTTTTGTAGGAGGAGACACCATCGACAAAGTAAACCGGATTTATTTTGATCAGGTAGAAGTAAACCTTCACAAACGTACCACATTTGAAGGAGGAATATACGATAAACGCCCATGTGACGGAGAAGGCTTCCTGAAAGGCAAAACTTACGGATTCTTCTTCCATACAGCTTCCGACATTCAGCTGGAAAGATGCACGGTTAATTGGGGAGATACTCGCCCAGATTACGCCGCTGAAAATATACATTTGGAGAATACAGCAGGGGTTATACAAAAGTAACCTCGCCAGTGCTCATAAAAACGCCGTTGTGAAACGGTACATTTCTAAATTTCTTTTTTTAGCCGGAACAGTCCAAATGTTCCGGCATTTTTTATGAATGCCCCAAAGAACTTGGCAAACATCCAAAACGTTGTTTGAAACATTTGGTAAAATATTTAGGATCGTTGAAGCCAACCGCATAAGCTACCTCCGATACATTGGCATCTCCCTTGGCTTGTTCCAGCAATTTTCGTCCCATGTCCAGCCTGAAATTCTTCATAAACTGTCCGATAGGCATCCCTGCCAGACTTTGCATTTTCTGATTCACCAACGTTTTGCTATACCCCATATCACGCACAAAGGTATCCAGACCATATTCAGCCTCAGCATAATGTTGTTTCATCAATTCCATAGCCCGATCCATAAACACTTTATCTCTGGATTCCTCTATCAATCCCATTTCACTCATGTCTGCCAAAGCAACTGGTTTCGAGAATCTTTCCTGGTATCCTCTACGCAAAGTCAGGATATTACGGATACGATCTGTCTCTTATACAC
>ERZ1027044.723-NODE-723-length-15995-cov-5.042158_pt1 | contig 15995 bp, 9 predicted proteins | sample MGYA00519433_ERZ1027044 | MGnify/ENA primary metagenome ERZ1027044 (study PRJEB26926, sample SAMN06164589) | human gut metagenome | biome: ENVO:00009003; feature: ENVO:2100002; material: ENVO:00002003 | host: Homo sapiens | place: USA | collected 2012 ... | reverse complement strand
GATCTACACGAGCCTTATCGTCGGCAGCGTCAGATGTGTATAAGAGACAGTTGGTCAGCCATTCTGCTCACCGTCCTTTTTGAGAAACTCATATTTATTGTAGGTGAACGGAACATAATTTTCGAGCTGATTGAAAACCTCTTCTTCGGTGTCGGCAATCGTGTATAGTCTGTTACAGGCATTGGTCATAAACTTTTCACTTACGGCATTGTCAAGCATTGCAAGCATTGAGTTATAGTAGCCTTTTACATTGTATATAATGATAGGCTTTGTGTGTCTGTTAAGCTGCTTTAGTGTGAGAACCTCAAAAAATTCTTCAAAAGTACCCATACCGCCGGCACAGATTACAAAAGCGTCCGCTTTATCTTCCATAATACCTTTGCGTTCACGCATTGTATCTGTTACAATAAGTTCGGAGCATTTGTCAAAAACAACACCCACATCAATAAAAAAATCGGGTGTAACTCCGATTGTGTGGCCACCTGCGCTGTATGCGCCTCGGGCAGATGCGCCCATAACACCGTATTTTCCCGCACCGAAAACAAGGTTGTAGCCCTTTTCGGCAATCTTTTTGCCGAGATGCTCGGCAGATTCGAGATAGATTTTGTCAATTTGCTCACTTGATGAGCCAAAAACGCATATATTCATACCTATTTATCCTTTCGCATTTGCGTTGTATTTTTTCTGATTTTATCGAAAACAACCGTTGGTTATCTGAACTTAGTTTGAAGATTGCAACAGATTGCAACCATCCGCAATTAGATTATACATCTCAAATACACGGCGGTCAAGCAGTCAGAACAACGGCAATGCACAATTTACACAGAATTTATTTTTTCAAAACATTCAAAACATAAAAACTTATATTAATCATTTTATTCAACGGAGATTACATTATGTCTGCTACTTCTTCAAAACTCAAAAATCCGAACGATTCAGTTATGAATCAGCGCGTAATCAAGCTTGCGTGGCCGATATTTTTACAGCTGTTGCTCGGCATCTCACTCGGCTATGTTGACACGATTATGCTCTCAAACTACAACGAAACCGCCGTTGGTGCAATCGGCAACGCAAACCAGGTTCTCGGTTTTCTGACTCTTGCCTTTAACATTATATCAAGCGCAACGGGCATAATCGTCAGCCAGTACCTTGGGGCAGGTAAAAAAGAAAAGATGAATATGATTTACACGGTTGCGTTGTCATTCAACCTTGTGCTGAGTATTGTAATCAGCTTTGTTGTTTTCATATTCAGCCGAAATCTGCTTGAGGCAATGCAGGTGCCTGCGGCAATGCTTGACGAATCGGATATGTATATGCGAATAGTCGGCGGTACAATCTTTACTCAGGCGCTTATTAATGCTTTTAACTCAATTTTTGCAAGCAACGGCAAAACTGTTTTCGGTATGATTATCGGTCTTGGAATGAACATTATCAATATCTGCGGAAATGCTCTTTTGCTCTACGGACCGCTTCAGGTTCTCGGACTCGGTGCGTCGGGTGCGGCTGTTTCCACATGCGGAAGCAGAGTTATTGCGGTAATTGCATCTGTTATATACTTCTACACGGTTATCAAAGGCAAGTTCAGCCTTAAATATCTTCGCCCGTTTCCGTATGATGTTCTCAAAAGCCTTCTTAAACTCGGCATTCCGACAGCAGGCGAAAACATTTCCTACGACTGTTCACAACTGTTTTTACAGGCATTCATCAACACAATGGGTATCGTTGCAATCAACGCAAAAATCTACGCCAACATGCTTTCAATGTTCACATATATGATTGCTCTTGCCGCTGCAAATGCAACACAGATTATTGTCGGTCACAGCGTAGGCGCTCACGATTACGATTTTGCATACCGCAGGGTGCTGAAAACTTTGCGTTTCGGTATGATAATTTCAATCTCGGTTGCAATTGTAAACTGGTTGATTTCGCCGTTTACGCTCGGACTTTTCACAGGCGATAAGGCTGTTATCGCACTCGGTTCATCGGTTATGTTCATTGCGATTATTCTTGAATTCGGCAGAACAACAAACCTTGTTATAATCAACAGTATGAAAGCCGCCGGCGATGTTAAATTCCCGACTGCACTCGCAATTTTTTCAATGTGGCTTTTGAGTGTCGGGCTCGGCTGGCTGCTCGGAATTTATTTCGGAATGGGACTTACCGGAATTTGGATTGCCATGGCTGCCGATGAAATTTTCAGAGGCGTCGTTGTGTTTATCCGCTGGATAAAGGGCGGTTGGAGAGGCAAAAGGGTTGTGCTTGAAGATAAGACAAGTCCAACCGAAACGGCAGAAGTTACGGCTTAATCCGACAAAGGAATATGATACCATAAAATAAAGGAGATCAAAACCATGAATTTTGCGGAATACAATGTTAAGGACGCAAACCTTGAAGAAATTTTGCTTGCACTCAAGTCGCTTGATACGGTTGAGGCTGTCGCACTCGGCGGTTCTCGTTCAACAGGTGCAAGTGATGAAAATTCGGACTACGATATTTATATTTACTGTGCTGAAATTCCGACAGCCGAAACAAGAGAAAATCTCCTCGGAAAATACTGTTCGATTGCAGAATTCGGCAATCATTATTGGGAGAGCGAGGACAACACGGTTATGAACAACGGTATTCCCGTTGACATAATCTACCGTGAAGTTGACAGGTTCGGTCGGTATATTGATACGGTAATCAAGGGCGGCAAGGCTTTTAACGGCTATACAACCGCATTTTGGCACAATATCAAGAACAGCAAGGTTCTTTTTGACAAGACAGGCACTTTCACAAAATTCAGAGATATGGCGCAGATTGATTTTCCTGAAAATCTCCGCAGTGCGATTATCAAAAACAACCGCAACCTTTTGAACGGAAAGCTGCCGTCATATGACAGGCAGATTAAAAAGGCTCAGGGGTGTGGCGATATCGTCAGTGTCAATCACAGAATCACCGCTTTTCTCGAAAGCTATTTTGATGTTATCTTCGCACTCAACCGTCAGACACACCCCGGTGAAAAAAGACAGGTTCAGCTCTGCAAAAAGTATTGCACCCTCTTGCCAAAGGATTTTGAAGAAAACATAAACGCTCTTATGAAGTCAATCTCAGACGGCGGTTCATACGAAATCGTCACAGCAATGGTCAATAACCTTGATGAAATCCTTAACGATGAATTTAAATAAAAAAAGCGGTGTCGGAAAGTTCCGTCACCGCTCAATATTTTCAGCCATATAAAATTCAAATGGAATATTGACATTGCTTTTTGCATAATATATAATAAGAACACAAGGAAAACCGTTAAAAGCGGTTAGTCCCAAGGTTTTAAAACGAATATAAAATAATCGTCCGATATTTGAGGCTGTCGGGCGATTATTTTTTTATGCTATTGATGACTTCTGCGAGTGCTATAAGTAAAATTATCAGCAAAACCGATTCAGTCATGCATATCACCCCCTTTCGGGAGTGCTAACCGCCTTAAACTTCCTTGCGTTCTTGTATTGCGTTGTATCAATTTAAATTTACAATGTCAACCATATGAAAAGGGGCTGTGAAGAAATGAAGTTTAAAACTCCATTCTTCGCAGCTCCTTCCAATTTTTGTGAAAAATAAGGCAATTTGTTAAAAAGGCATACTTTCCCTGTAGCTGTCAAAACAGGGGAAGTTTTTTCACAGCCCCATACTTGCATTTACAGTAACAAATCCGTACCGGATTACTACTTTGCTTTCTTCTTACGAACAATAGCATATACAATCACACCTACGATAAGCAAGAAACCTGCGATTGAGCCAAAGAATAAAAGCTTATTGTTATAGTATCGTATAAAAAGGTTAGTTGTTACATAGAAATCTTTAATTTCTTTTGTAATTTTGTTACCCGCCGCATCCGTACAAACAACTTTCATCTTATGCGCTCCGGTAGAGTTACCTGAAATATCAAATGTAAATTCACCGTTTTTTTCTATAATATCAGCAATTTCCTTTGCGTCCCATGTTTTATAAGCCTTGTCATAATTATCAAGGTAAACAACAACTGAATTGAGAAGCAAATTATCATTTGCGGTCATAGAAACTTTTAATTTTTCCAACGGATATGTTTGTCCGCTTTCAAGATTATCAAGTACTACATTTGGCTTTGTTTTATCAACACCAAAGCGAATTTCTTTGTTCTTTGTATCAAGCGTATTTTCAGATATATTTCCAGCTGCATCTTCTGAATGGAAACTAAGTCTGTACACACCGTCATCGCTGAAATTCTTTGCAAAAATAGTATATACATACTTATACCATTTTCCGTTACCGCCTTCCACATCAATTCTGTAATCAGTACCGTTCTTGAGCTTGATAGTGTCACTGTTTTTGAATAGTGTTATTTTTATGTTGTTGAGTTTATTGACATTGGTTTCTGTCACAACAATATCTTTAACACTCTTTGAATATGCACCGTTAAGCTTTTTTGTTGCACTGTCGAAGGCATATGTTGAACCAAAACGGTTAGCAGAGAAAACAACAGACTTCGTTGATGTATTGCCTGCCTTATCGGTAAGTGTTGCCGTCAGAGTGTAAATATCATCAACTTTCTTTTCTTTTTCAAAGTCATAAAATATAAACTTTTTTCCGTTTATCTGATCGTCATAGTAACCTTCAAGATCAACATTATCTCTGTTTGCACCAACAAGTTTTATCGAAACATTATTGTCATCATAATTATCGTCTGAATATGAAACAACAGGAAGAATATCTCCTGAATATGCAGAATTGTTCTTAACGCCTGTTATTTCAAGGGTTGGTGCGGTTTTATCAATGTAGAATGACTGCGTATTAAATTTTGCGGAATCATTGCCTGCCTTATCCTTGACTGATATGTCAAATGAGTAGTAGCCGTCCCTGCTATAAGCAATAGTAGCTGTATGCTGATCACCACTTGAACTCCAACCACTCATATTAGGCAATTTTTTGTCACCTGCTGAGAATGAAACATTTATACGGTTGGCATCAAAATTATGCTCAATAATTGTGACAGTAGCTGTTCTGTCAGCCTTGTAATAATTGCCGTTTCTTGCTGAATTATTATCGTAGCTTACAGTAATTGTAGGAGCAGTTTTGTCTATGGTAAAGGATTTTGCGGCCACAGTTCCTGTTGCATAATTCTCCCCGCTGCATTTGTTACCGGCAAGGTCTGTGTATGCAATACTGAAATGATAATCTCCGTCTGCAGTGTATGGAATTGTTGCAGTCCATCTTGTATCATCCTGATTTCCTGTTCCAACAGTTTTTGTCCAGTTGGAAATTCTCGGAATATTGCCATCAGTATTTGTAATTTTTACAACTACATCATCAGGATTGAAGTTACGCTCTGTAACAACAATTCTTGCAGTTCGTCCTGCCTTGAAATATGAATTGCTGTCGGCAGAATTGTTATCATATGAAACATCAATTCTTGGTGCGGTTGTATCAATCTTTAATTTTGCAACACCCTCCGAATCATTAGCGGCATTATCCTTTGCATAAACTACGACTCGGACATCATTACTGTTATTCTTTGCACTGTCAACAGTGATTGAACCTGTCCACTTGCTGCGCAAATCAGACTGTTTCGGATTAGATTTGTTGAATGAATACAGTGTTCCTTCCTGTGTCAGAATATTCTGACTGTAAACTCTGTAAGATACCTCTTTCAGACCTGAATATGTTCCGCCTGTAAGCGGGTCATTGACCGAAATCGACACCTTGACATTGCCCTTATAGAATCCGTTGATTGGCTGTTGAGGATTAACAGTTACCTGAGGTGTAACTGACTCCTCACGGGGCTTTTTGTTGTCTGCAATTAGTCCGTTGGTACTTATGTAAGTATAGTTGCCTGCATAGTCCGTGATTTTTACATAAACAGCACACTGCTCATTTGGACGCACTTCAAGTGAACTAAATTTTGCCCACGAAGTTACATTGTCAAGCTGTGCCTTTGTGAGAGGTGTTGTACCGTCGGTTGCATTTTTGGCTTTAACCTTGTAATACTCAACTTTTGCAATAGGCGAAGTTTTATCATTCTGACTGCCTGTTACTGTAATCTTCTTTTTCGACCAGAACCCAAATGTTAATGTCTTACGCAGTTCTGACCATTCAGTCTCCTGTCCTTCGGCAGACTTTGCCTTTAATGAACCTGTCGGACTTGTCTTATCGACTGTGAATTTATACGGATTGTTTTGACCCGAAACATCAACGCCGTCATTAGCATTTCCCGCCTTATCAGTATAGGATACAGCAAATGTGTAGTTTGCATCCTTTTCAAACTTAATTGTTGCCGTATGCGTATCCTTATCGTGGTTGTTGCTATCATTTTCAACAGTAGTCCAACCGCTGATTTTGTAAGCATCTGATACCTTGTTATTTTTTGCATCTACGGCACTGATTATAATGCCCTTGGTTGCATCAGCCCCATCAAAATGACTGCTTCTTTCAGTAACAGTCACTGTTGCAGTTCTTGATGTGTAATAACCGTTTTTTGCACCGTTGTTTGCTGTGCTGTTATACTTCACATTGATTTCAGGCGGAGTCTTATCAATGACAAGTGAAATTGTATGCTCGTCGTCTTTTGTTTTGTTTCCTGCATTGTCGGTAGCCGTTACAACAACTTTTACATCATCAGAGTTATTCCTTTCTGCATCAACAGTTATAAGTTTCGATATTTCTGTTTCAAGCTGTGATTTTGTGGGGCTTTTTACATTGAAGTTATAAAGATCTTCTGACTGTGTAACCTCATTGCCATTTATTACCTCATAGTGCACATTCTTAATACCCGAACATACATCCTTAACACCAACTGTAACATCTACATCTCCGTTGTAAATTTCACCGTATTTGTTTTTAGGACTAACATCAAATGTAATTTCCGGTGCTTTATTATCAGCTATTATGCCGTTTGAAGAAACATAGGCATAGTTGCCTGCATAATCTTCAACACGACCATAAATTACAGCCTGCTCACCGGGTGAAACCGTAATAGAATTATTGTACTCTTTGAACTCGCCTTCATTGTAGAGTTTATCAAGTTTTCCCTCATCAAGTGCAGTATCACCGTTATATTTGAAATAAGAAACACTCTTTATCGGTGAAATATCATCTTCCGCATTTGTTGCAGTTACCGTCACATTGCCATTATTCCAAATTCCGAATGTAATTGTTTTGAGAAGTTCGTCCCATATATTTTTTTCATATATAAGCTCAAGAGAAGGTGATTTTGTATCTACTGTAAATTTGTACGGAGTTTTCTGTTCTGATACATCAACTTTTTCAGCACTTTTTCCTGCCTTATTTTGATATGATACAGACCAGTTGTAATTTCCGTTATCAACAAATGATACAGTCGCCGTATGCTTATCACCATTGGTATCCCACTCGGAAATCATCGTTGTTTTGTCAAGTGATATTTCTTCTCCGTTAATGTCTTTAGCAGAAATTACAATTCCGTCAGTTGCAGCTTTTGCATCAAATGTTGACTCCCTGTCTGTAATTGTTACAGTTGCAGTACGGTTTGCATTAAAATAGCCTCTTTCATTTTCTGCGAATTTTAAATCATTATTGTCGAACTTAACCGATATTGTCGGATTTGTTTTGTTAATATTCAGAACAACAGAATTTTCAGATGGATTTCCCGCGTTATCAACAGCTGTTACAATAACTTCTACATTATCAGAGTTATTCTTTTCTGCATCAACAGTTATGTTGTCCGAAACTTTTTGCTCAAGCTGTGATTTTGTGGGGCTTTTTACATTGAAGTTATAAAGATCCCCTGACTGTGTAACCTCATTGCCGTTTCTTACCTCATAATGCACATTCTTAATACCCGAACAGTTTGGACTCATCTCATCAACATTAACATCGACTTTGACATCTTTATTGTAATAATCGTTTTCATTTGGAACATCAGGGGTTAGTGTAATTTTTGGAGCTGTTTTGTCAACTACCATACCGTTTGAAGAAACATAGGTGTAGTTACCTGCATAATCTTCGGCACGGAAATAAATCACAAATCTCTCTTCGGAAGATATTGTTGCAAAATTCTTACATTCTGTGAATTTGCCATTATTGTAGAGTTCATCAAGTTCTTTCTCACCGAGTGCAGTATCACCGTTATATTTGTGATAAGAAACACTCTTTATCGGTGAAATATTATCATTCGCATTTGCAGTTACCGTCACATCACTCTTGCTCCAAATTCCGAATGTAATCGTTTTGAGGAGCTCTTCCCATATATTTTTCTCATACATAAGTTTAAGAGAAGGTGCAGAATTGTCAACGGTAAAATCATAAACATAATCGCCTGTTTCTGTTACACTGCTGTTTTTCAAACCTGCCTTATTTTGGTATGATACAGACCAATCGTACTTTGCGTTTTCGTCAAATTTCACATGAGCAGTATGTGTATCACCGTTGGTATCCCACTCGGAAATCATCTTTGTTTTGTCAAGTGATATTTCTTCTCCGTTAATGTTTTTAGCAGAGATTACGATTCCGTCAGTTGCAGCTGTTGCATCAAATGTTGAGTCTCTGTCTATAATTGTTACGGTTGCAGTTCTTTGAGTGTAATAACCTTTTTCAAAACTTGTATTGGTGTTACCGTTGATTTCTACATTTACAGTCGGTGCTGTGGTATTGATTTTTACATCCTTGTATGCCTCGTTTTCATTACCTGCAAGGTCTGTTACCTTCAATACAATTTTTACATTGTCGCTGTTATTTTTTTCTGCATCAATTTTTACATCATCAACAGATTTTTCTTGTAAAATTTCATCACCCGATTTATAGGAATAGAGTACATCGTGAGCTGTTACTGTCTCACCATTTTTGTAAACCCAATATTCCAATTTGCTTATTCCGGAATAAGCATCTGAATCCTTCGCACTCAGTGTAACATTAAAATCAGAATTGTAGTAGCCGTTTTCATTTGCTCCTTCGGCATCTATTTTTGGATTAGGTGCAGCCTTGTCAATTACAATTTTCAAATTGTCAAATTCTTCACTGCTTATTTCGGTTTCATTCTTATAAACAATGACTTCTTTGACAGTTTCTGTATCAGTAATTTCAACAGATTTTATTCCGTATCCACCTATAGATGTCTTATCGTCAAATATCAGTTCAATGCCGTTCTTTTCCGTACTAAAAACAACTGCAGCATCTTTTTTAAACACAAATGTTCCGTCACTTGATGATCGAATAGCGTCATCCTTGTCCCACTTGTAGTCGCCGGATTCCATTTCAGAATACTTTTTAAATGAAACTGATACTTTGTTTGATTCACTTGTAATATTTTCAATTGAAAGCTTATATGTGTTTTCGCCGCTTCGTGTAACGGATGTTTTTTTATCTTCTCCGTTCACTTTAACTTCGTCAATACAGTATCCTTCATTTGCGATAATTGTAACATCGGTACTTTCATTGTAGTTTACTACTGACTTTTCTGCCTTTGCAGAACCGTTTTCACCTGCATTAACATTGATTTTGCATAAAATCGGAGCAAATGTTATTTCAATTTCATAGTCCATAGCAACGCCCGTTTGTTCCCACTTATACGATTTATTGGCATTGAAACGGTTATCATCATAGCTAATTTCTTCTCCATTGATTTTAACAGAACTTACACGATAAGTTTCGCTGGGTGTGGCGGTTATACTAACTATACCATCTTTTTTTACAACAACAGTACCCTCCGTTGGTGTACCATCTCCCAACGTCAGTGCAGGTCTGACACTTACATTACCGTTTTTGTCCCAGGATACTTTTACGGTATAAACCTTTACAAATTCCACTTTGATAGCAATGTCGCTGTTAACAGTAAGCTCTTTATTAAAATTAAATTTTGATGTATCTGTTACAGTTTCATCTTTTCCGTTTATAGAAACAGACAAAATCTGATAACCCTCATCTGCCGAAACAGTCAGGTTCGTTTTGGTACCTTCGTCAAAAAGTTGATTTTCAGAACTGTCTTTGTCAAGCTTTACAGAACCACCCGCATTCTTGTCGATACTTACGGTATACTCTTTTACAAAAGTAACCTCTACTGTAAGTGCATCTGATACTTTAAAAGAATTTCTGTATGACTTTCCTTTTTCAACAGACTTTGTTTCGCCGCCGATTACAAGTTTCTTGATGTAGGTATCTTTTGCCGGGGTAACTTCCAGTTCTACCGTACTGTCTTTTTCAACAGTTTTAGAATCCGTTACCTCTTCGTTATTGATTTTAACAGTACCGCTTCCATTTTTATTTACGGTAATCGGAACAGTATCTACAACCTTTTTCTCCAGTTTGACATCAATGTTGTCGTTTACATCTGTTACATCGACCTTGCCGGTCTTAGTAACATAGCTGTCAGCTGAAACGCTGTATTCAAAGGTCACCGACTTTCCGTCAGCAATGTCTTGCTCATAGTTTTTCATCTCGGCAATAACAGCTTCGCCTTCGTTGGTTTTTACCGTATTGTCTTCCTTAACATTTTGGTCAATGAGCACCTTGTACTCAATACTTGCATCATTGATGTCTGCGTTATTCACGCTATCCTTTACACAAACAGTAAATGAGTCAACATTGACTGATGTGCTTGCGAATGCGGTTATCGGCAATATGCTGATAACCATAAGCAGTGCAAGAACTACAGAAAATGCACGATTGACCAATCCGCTTTTTTTATTGTACATTTTTACCTCTCCTTACTTTCAATGCTCTTTTCAAAGCATCTTATATATTGAAAATTTCTGCCATTTAACATACAATGCAAGTTAAACGATAAGAATAAAAAGGACACATCTGTAATAATAAGCCATGGATTTTTCATGTTAAAGCACAATACAATAACAAGAATTATCACAGATATTATCAATATGCCGTCTGCTATACAAGCAGGTTTGTTTTTACAAAATGAAATTATACCCAAACTGTCATCAGGTTTCTTGACCTTTCGCTTTTTAGAGCATTTCAAAATCGTTTTTCTTACATTATTTGCCTGCCAGAACGATACCTGAGAAATAATAAAAAATAACCAGAAAAAAGCTCCTGTAAGAATCAATAAAACATTTCGTTCTCCTCCGCTGTTCAGCGGAATAAGCAAAAGCACAAGACTCGCAAGAACAGCGAACACAACAGAAATAAGAAAGTTAAACATAAGTTTTCTTGCTGATTTATTCACTATAACACCCCTATTCTATAATTTCGTCACTATCAGTGAAGCCTATTTCCACTTCGGTGCGAATTTCGGTGCGCTGTCCGCTTTCAACTGTATTTTTGGTTACATTTTCCTTTGTGTTAAAGTCAGACAAAACAACAGTGTCCTCAGATGCAGAAACATCGTTCAAAATTGTTGTTTCATCAGCTGTTGTGTCCAGAATTGTAGTTTCTTTAGATTGTGGATTCAAATCCAATGTACTGAATTTTTCTGTAATCGGTGAAACAGTATTTCCGTATCCTTGATTTGCTATGTTTCCCGAAGGCGTCATCTTATCGGTTATTTTGCCTCTTGCTAAATTAACCGCACTCGGCTTGTAAGACTTTCTTCCGGACATTTCATTTTTTTGTCTTATGTCATTGATTGCCTTTTTTGCCGTAGAACCTGAAAGATTTCCGATTACCTTCCGTATATTCAGTACAAAGAAGAGTATAATGCTGAGTACAAGCATTACGACTGCAAGAATGTATGCTACCACAGAAAGGATTTGTAATAATTCAACCGACATTACTGAGCCCCTCCCTTGCTTGTGCTATATGCTGCATCAATTGCCTTTTTTGTATCAAAAAGCAATGACTTGGTTCCATTCTTCTTGGCAGTTGTTTTTTCTGTAGTAGTCTCAATATCTTCTAATGTATCCCTTATCAGATAATACATATCCGATATTTCTGATTTGGTAATGCCATCACCTTTGAACTTTGTAGCGTACTGTGAAATGGCATTTCTTGCAAGTTCAAGCAATTCCAACCTTACAATTTCACTTTCACTAGTGTCTTTTGCTATTGAATTCAAAAGTTCATTTATGTTATCAAAGAAAGGTTTATACTTTCCTTTGTCATCCGCTTCTGTAACATCTGTTGTAATGTCACGGTAAAATTTTCCGATACTCGAATATGCCTTTGCCATATTCATGTTTTCATATCCTTCGGGAGCATTGTTAATAACATCTTGGAACCACGCAATTGAACTTGTAGCTCGTGTTATCGGATTGCCCTTACCGTAATCATAGTAGTACCAGAATAATTTTCCTGTTTCAAAGCATATTTCTGTATAATTTTCAGGGTCAGCCTGCAATTGCTTTTTGTTGTTATTTATATATTTAATCAACTGTGCGGATTCCTCGGTAGAAAATACCGAATCGTTTTCTTTATAAGCTTGGATTAAGCCAAGGTAGGCATCTTTCTCCCCCGCTTTATTTGGAACTGCGATAGCCTGACCGTATAACTTAATTTTCTTATTATAGTCGGTAGCTTTTGCTGCATCAGACATTAAATTTTGATATGTATCCGTTGCTTTCTGTGCTGCAAAATAATTAAGGGTAAACCCACCGACAGCAAATATTACAGCTAAAGAAAGAGTTGTTATAAAACCCGCTAACTTTCTTTTCTGTTTTTTCTTATATACATCGTCAATTTCTTCATAATGCTCAAGAGCATACATCAGTTCAGCCGCTGACTGATAACGATTGTTCGGATCTTTCTGCGTACATTTAAGAATGATACGCTCAAGTCCACTTGATAACGCAGGATTTTTCTGACGAATAGGCTCCATTTCATACGGCGGCTCGCTGGGATTACATCCGGTAACAAGGTGGTAAAGCGTTGCTCCGAGACAATAAATATCAGTTCGTGCGTCAGTTTGTCCCATTCCTCCGAACTGTTCCGGAGCAGCATAACCAACCGTACCAAGGCAAGTTGTGTCTGCAAGATTTTTTTCCTTAAATTCTCTGGCAGTACCAAAGTCAATCAGCGTAACATTTCCGTCAGGCTTAAGCATAATATTCGCAGGTTTCATATCACGATAAATTATCGGAGGTTGCCTTGAATGGAGATAACCCAAAACATCACAAAGTTGTTTTGCCCACTCTATTACCCTGTCTTGAGGTTGCGCACCATATTCTTCAAGTGCTTTATTAAGTGAATTACCCTGAATGTAATCCATTATAATGATAAAAGAATCATCTGTATCAATAACATCTATGATACTCGGCAAGTTAGGATGACTTAATTTTTTAAGAATGTCCGTTTCAGCCACAAGTCCCTGCTTAACTGCCTCAAAATCAAGAACACCGTCCTTTCGGACTTCCTTAACTGCCCAGGTCTTGTTTGCTTTCTCGTTAATCGCCATATATACAACACTCATACCGCCCTGTCCGACTTTACTGAGTATTTTATATTTGCCGTCAACAAGAGATCCTATTTTAAGCATCCCGTTCCCTCCAATTTTAAAAAGTTCTGACAGTAATTACAGAAATATTATCTCTTTCTTGACGCTGCTTGTTAAGTTCAACAAGTGATTGCATATTACACTTCATCCCCTCAGCATCAACCATAACATTCGGATTTAGTGAATTATATATTTCTTCATTGCTGATTTCGTGTCTGAATCCGTCACTGCACAACATATATACCGCATTCAGCTTTGTATCCCCAAAAAACATATCGGGATAGACCTCTTCGGATGCACCAATACATTGTAACAAAACGCTTCTTCTTACATCGTTTTTGGCCTGTTCAGGCGTGATGATTCCCTGTTCAATTTCTCTTGCTACAACGCTGTGATCTCTTGTCATCACTGTCACATTATCACTGATTTCATAGGCACGAGTGTCGCCAACATTGATGATATAATATCTATTTTTAGTCAAAAGTATTGCCGTCACGGTCGTGCCGAGTCCACTTGCAAGTCCGCATTTTTTTCCGTAATTCTTTATTTTTTCATTATATTCGATTGCAATTTCTGTCCAGTCGGAACGAATATCAACATCATCAAACCCCTCTTCGCATAAAATCGGAAGTTTGTTATCTACCCATTTGCAGTACCCATTTACAAGTGACGCACTTGCAATCTCGCCTTTTGAAAGGCCTCCCATACCGTCACAAAGCACAGCGAAAACCATTTTTCCTTTTGGTGTGGACAGCACTCTAACATTAAAACTGTCCTGATTTGTGCTTTTAGTCGTTCCTATATCAGTAATGGCGGATATTATAAAATCCATAGTCACACTCCATAATTTATAACATCTGAATTATTAAAATCTTCTGATCAAAACATCTTAACTTTAATAAAGTTTGAATTCAAAATTCTCATTACCCAAACGAATTTTATCACCGTGATGTATTTCGGTTTCAGCATTACTCGGAATCATTTTTTCATTAACAAATGTATGGTTTGTTGAATTTGTGTCAACAATATAATACTTGTTACCTCGGGTAATTATGTTAGCGTGACTTCTGCTTACAGCAGTATTGTCACTTACAAAATAGTCAACATAACTTTTTTCTTTGCCAATACGGAAAACCGGCTTGGTAAGGTTAATTATTTCATTATTTTTATTGCGTAAAAGATGCGGCCTTACTGCCTGAGTCTGCTGCAAATCTCCGCTTAAGACTGTAGTTTCACCGATTTTTCCGTTATTTAAAACTGTGGTATTGCCAAAGTTCATAGGCTGCCCCTGTGGTTGTACCTGCTGAACAGTCTGAACTTGTTGAACATTTTGAATCTGCTGAACCGGCTGATTGTACGGCTTATTTTGTAACGACTGCTGTACAACAGGCTGAGCCGGAATCTGTGAAGGCTGTGTTTGCGGTCTTGCTGTAGGTTGATTCTGCTGTTTAATCGGTGTGGGCTGCTGTATGTTTGAAGCAGGTTGTCCCGGAATTGCAAAGCTGCCGTTTCCTGAATTCTGATTTACATTTGGTATTTTATAGCCGTAATTACCATTGATTTTACTTGCGTTTCCATTAACATTTTGATTAGCCTGTGCCTGTTTTTGTGCATCATTTTTAGCCTTTTTAGCTGCCTTCTGCTGATCGTATAAGGCCTTGTTTTCTTTACTGTAGTGCATAAGCAAGTTAAACATACTAATCTTTTTCTCAGGTTCTTCAGGTATTACAGGCTGTGACTGCTGTTGAATCGGCGGTTTAACAACATTATTAGTGCCAGAAACTGTTGATTTAACAACCGGCTGTGATTTAGGCTGATTTATCTGAATCGGTTGTGGAACAGGTGTTGTTCTGGGTTGTACCTTATTTACAGCAGGAGTCGACTCCAAAGCTTCTTTAGATTTTGGCTGAACCACTTTTCGAACGCTGACTACCTGTTGTACAGGTGTCGTATTAACTGATTGTTCATTCTTTAAACCATCAATAAGCTTTTTAAAGTCAACGAGTGAAAAAAGAGGTGAGCCATTTAGGTAATTAAATATTTTTGTAACATGGTCAGAATTTTCAGTTTGATCAAACTGAGTATTAACCATAATGTTTTTGAAGAAAGCCCCTAAATCAGGTTTTTGTATCTCATTGTTAGTTATAGGCAAACATATGAGAGTTGCCTCACAAGTTGACACATCTACAAATATATAGTCCAAATCAAGAATGACACTTGATATATCAATCATATAGTCCTCTGCTGATATTAAAGCGTTGACTATACCGCCAAAAACGCCGAGTAATCTTTTACGGTTCACTACTCCCGTAAAAAATTGTTTCATAGAAATTTTAGCCGAAACATTATACTTTATGAATCTGACTTCATCCATTTGAGTGAAAATTGTTTTTATCAATCCTGGAATATTGTTGTTGGTAATCATACCAAGGCTTAATGTGTCAATAGAATCCCCTTCTTTTATTTTATATACAAGGTATGTATTAACACCCTGATTCTCATAAAAAAATTCCACGATATTTACTCCTCTCTATTCAGGCGATATAGTTTAAGCAATTGCCATTTATCTCCTGTTTGTATAAAGCCTGTCTCTTATACACATCTCCGAGCCCACGAGACGGACTCCTATCTC
>ERZ1027044.715-NODE-715-length-16058-cov-6.617884_pt1 | contig 16058 bp, 20 predicted proteins | sample MGYA00519433_ERZ1027044 | MGnify/ENA primary metagenome ERZ1027044 (study PRJEB26926, sample SAMN06164589) | human gut metagenome | biome: ENVO:00009003; feature: ENVO:2100002; material: ENVO:00002003 | host: Homo sapiens | place: USA | collected 2012 ... | reverse complement strand
TCCGGAAAGCCTTGCACAATCCGGCACGGGACAGCGAGGCAGGCAAGAAATAAAAAATCGGCTCACGAGCCGTGAAATGTCTAACTTAAAAATAAAAGATATGAGCAGAAGCAACTTTACACCGATGAAAAGATTTTATGAAATCATTGGCCATTATGGTCTGAGACTGATGGAAGTCGGAACAAATCACCTGAGAGTATTTTCCGGAGGCCGGAAACTTTTCGATTACTATCCGCTGTGTATGAAACTCTTCGATTACCGGCAGTGGCAACAACTGACCTACCCGTCACCCATTGAGAGGACGGACAAGTGGGAAACGGAGCTTGACGAAATTATAAACAGACTTAATCAGCAGGACTATGAATGACAACAACAGTAAAACGCTCATTTGGGACAATATTCCCGAATGGGCGATTTATTCATTGGAATATGGTGTTGAAGAGGATTTGTTTCTTACCGACGAAGACAAAAAAATGATAACCAAATTTATCGGTGAAAATTTTCCAAACGGATATACCATGTCAGTGGATTGGGAATCATATAAGGAGTTCGACCGTTTTCCTGCATTCGGGAAACCGTGCAAGACTTATACGGTCAGGTTCTGTAACCTATAAATTAGAAAAATATGAGAAAGATAACATTGAGCGAATACAATGCCATTCCGGAAAACTATCGTGGGATTTGGACTGTCGAACGTTGGGATTTGCCTGATTGGGCAGAAATACGCAAAAGACATATCGGCAAACGTACCATGATGGTTTATGATAAAGGTACATGCCTGCTGGTAGAGGGAATCGGCTTTGAAATCGTGGATGATTCCGGCTGGAAAAAACCGGATGAAATCAGAAAAGACATAGATATGCTTTACCAAGAGTTCTGTAACATGCGTAAATGCGAACCGCATTATGCAGATTGCATCATACGTTGGCAGGACACTCTGGATACATTGGAAACAAGAATTGCATTGTCCATGGATCCCGATACGGAATGGGATGAAGAAATCTTCTATTATTGCAACAGCCGGAACGAATTGAAATCACTCACAGAAAAAGGTTGCTCAGATTTTGTCATTGCTGATTGCTTCGGCTTCGGAATGTATGAAAAGCCGATGCAGGAAATCTGAACATATTGAAAAAAGTAATGAAATACCAATAAAAACAAGAAATCTCAGCCATAATGACCGAGATTTCTTTTTCTTCCTTTTTATAGTGCAGATGCGACGACTAAGCTCGCACGGGCACTTTTAGTATTGCAAAGGTAAGGATTCTTTTTTATTCAACCAAATAATATTCAACTTTCTATTTTGGAAACCTGCGCTATAACTTTTTGGGCTTCGGGAGTCTGAATGGAACTGACAAGATTTTGAATATCATTCTCCAAATCCTTTTTCCGCGATTGTGAGATACGCCCCAGCATATACCTGACAACATCTATGCCACCTTTAATATTGTGTCTGCATTCGGCAGAAATGTCAGCAGGCAGACGTTTGATTCCTTTAGGAAAGTCCATACGGTAAATACAACCTCCGTGTGCACATTTGTTACGAAGTACACGTATAGTTTCCATATAGTTATAAAAAACACCTCTTGAACAGCCATAGGCATTAGCGACCAGATCTTTCGCTTCCGCTTCTTTCAGCGAATCATATAATGTTATGATATTGCCTATTGTCATAAACTCGATGGTTTTCCATGCAGGAGCATATATCCCCGGATGGTTGGCATGATGACGTTGGATAATGGGGTTTTTACGCATAACCGCATATACCTGTTCTTCAAAATCGTTAACGAATTTAGAGGTTACATACTTACGATTGACAAACCAGCAGGGGTCATCAATGTATTTCAGCGATATGTTGTAGATGAGTTTTGTACGGATATTGACCTCAATACGGTCAAGAGCATTGAGCAACAATCTCCTGAGTCTGGTATCAAACTCATAAAGGTCATAGACACTTTTAAATGTAGTACCCGGTTTTAACTGATGGTCACGATGTTCCAAACATGGAAACTTTATTTCGTATGGAAAAGAATAGAATCCAAGTCGGTAATAACCCACATCAAGGAGAATCTCTTTCGCTTTCTCCTCATCATCAAATGTCATTCCATTTGATTTCAGTCTGGCTATTTGTTGGTCTATCGTATATGCTTTTTTCATTGAATTCATTGAAAATTTATTTTAAATGCGAATTTACTCATTTTTCTTAAAACATATATCCAATGTGCTGATTGATTTATAGAAAGATAAATCGTGCCAAGCATTATTCCATATTCCTCCATAAAATTCCATCATTATTCCGCTTCACTTGGCAAGTCCCTTCGAGAAGATAACTCGGAGGATGATACCTTCCACGTTCAAGCCTCCGGTTTTCGGGACACAAAATTCCCTTTGGTAATTTTCCGCCCGAAAAAACGCTCCGGTATCATCGTCCGAGTTGGGGAAAAGGTCCGGGACTTAGCAAGCGAAGCGACCTACGACGCATAGGACAAAACCAAAAAGACAGATGACGGCGGTCTTTTGCCGATGCTGATGTCGCAATGGATTACGCTGTCAATATCTACCATACAAAAATGATCTTCCGGTCTTATGGAGCAACGGAAGGAAGTGGGGACTAAAGACAGCTCGCTCTCCACTCTGCATAATACATTTCTCTTTATCGCTTCCCTTTTGTTTCCGGCTTTTCTACCGCTTCCGCCTTTTCTGTTTGTTGGGGCTTACCTCCTGTGTGTTCCTTCTTTCTTTTTTTGTTTTATCGGACTCAGTATATTTCCCTCACTTTTACCCTGATTCTTCCGTTTTTCTGCCTTTCGTCTTCCCGCCTGTGGTGAAACGTGATGACATACGATGAAACGGATAGTCCAACGCATTGGAATATAATGTTTTATCAAAATTATGCCTATATATTTGCGGTGACAACAATAGTTTTCAACTCTAAAAATCACAATTATGGCAAAGAAAAATGTAAGGGACGAACCCATGAAAACACAAGTCACCGAGAATGACCAGCTGAGTGACATTGTCTTCATTCTCGACAAGATGGAACTGCTGTTGCAGGCTATATCCGAAATCGACAAGAACGGCAGGTACAAAACGGTTCCGGCAGACAAGGAACATCGGAACTCCTTTCTAAAAATAGACCGTTATGCCAGCATGTTCGAGAATTTTCTGAAAAACTTCTGGAGCCAGTTCAAGGACCCGACCCGTTTCGGACTGCTCACCATCAAGGAGGACACCCTGGACAGCCCTGAAGTCAGACAGGCGGTGGAAGACATGGCCGCAGGCAGGAAGTCGGATGCGGTGGATGAATTTCTGAAAAAATACGAGATTGTACCACGCACCAAGGAAAACCAAAGTATAAACAATCAAAATCAAGAAGAAATGGCAAAGAAAAACCAGACACAGCAGCAGGCCGCCCCGGAAACCGGGCAGCAGCCCAAGTACCGCTACAATGAATCAATGATCAACTGGGAGGAACTGAAACACTTCGGACTGTCCCGGGAGGAACTTCAGGAGCGCGGACTCCTTGACCAGATGCTCAAGGGATACAAGACCAACCAGGTCGTACCCATCAGCATGAATTTCGGTTCCGCCGTTTTGCGCACGGATGCACGACTGTCATTCCAGCAGTCCGTGGGAGGTCCTATCGTATTGGGCATCCACGGTATCCGTCAGAAACCCGAACTTGACCGTCCTTATTTCGGACACATCTTTTCCGAAGAGGACAAGAAGAACCTGCTTGAAACAGGCAACATGGGGCGTGTCGTGGAACTGAAGGGACGTAACGGGGAATACATCCCTTCCTTCGTGAGCATTGACAAACTTACCAACGAGGTGGTTGCCATGCGTGTGGAAAATGCGTTCATCCCGAAGGAAATCAAGGGCGTGCAGTTGACCGAACAGGAACAGAACGACCTGAGGGAAGGCAAGAAGATATTCGTTGAAGGGATGATTTCCAACGGTGGAAAGGAATTTGATGCCCATATCCAGATCAATGCCGAGCGCAGGGGTATCGAATACATCTTCGAGAATGACAAGCTGTTCAACCGCCAGTCGCTGGGTGGCGTGGAACTGACCAAACAGCAGATTGAAGACCTCAATCTTGGAAAAGCCATCTTCGTGGAGGGAATGGCACGCAAGGACGGTGAGCTATTCTCCTCGTATGTAAAGCTGGATGAAGCCACCGGCAGACCTTCCTATACACGCTACAACCCGGATTCTCCGGAAGGCGCACGTGAAATCTACATCCCGAAAGAAATCAACGGAGTGAAGATAACTCCGGAAGAACAGCAGCAGCTCCGGGAAGGCAAGGTCATCTTCCTTAATGACATGGTCAACCGCAAGGGCGAGGAATTCTCCTCATTCATCAAGGCAGACCTGGAAACCGGACGGCTCAGCTATTCACGTACACCGGACGGCTTCGAGCAGCGTGCGGAGTTCAAGATTCCGGACAAGGTATGGGACGTGCAGCTGAACCGCCAGCAGCGTGCCGACCTCCAGAGCGGCAAGGCCGTGCTGGTAGAGGGCATCAAGGGCTATGACGGAAAGACCATCTCCCAGTATGTCAAGGCGAACTTCAACCAGGGCAGGCTGGACTTCTACAACGAGAATCCGGACCGCAAGCGTGACGCTTCACAGCGGAATGTCGTGGCCAACGCCCAGAAACAGGGACAGGAGGCGAAGCAGAGCAGCCGCAGATCCAAAGGTGCAAGCATGGCCTGAAGTAAAACGAATGTATAATCCAAAAGAATCAGAAACATGGAAAAGAACAATGGAAACAATGCGCCTTTCAAGGCGGAAGACGTAAACTGGGAAGAACTGGCCGGAATCGGCATCCTCAAGGACGAACTGGAAATGTCGGGAGAACTTGAAACGCTGCTCAGCGGGAAGAAAACGAAAGTAATGTCACTCAGCCTTGTACTCCTCGGTGTGGACGTGGTGATGGATGCCACCCTGCAACTGATACGCAAGGACGGTGAACCGCTGATGGAAATCCTTGGCGTGAAGCCGGTGGCATAGCATCCGCTTTTCACCCGATACGACAATCAACCGTCAAATGTCAAACCGCCGTTCCCCGTCATCCATGGCGGTCGCGGGGAACGGCTTTAATTTTACAAAAAAAAAATGAAGATGAAAGCAATCATAGCAGAAAAACCGAGTGTGGGAATGGATATAGCCCGTGTGGTCGGGGCTACCGAAAAGATGGACGGCTACTGTACAGGCAACGGATACATGGTGACCTGGGCTCTGGGGCACCTCGTGCAACTTGCCCTGCCCGGTACGTATGGCTATACGAAGACAACCGCCGCTGACCTCCCGATGCTGCCGGACCCGTTCCGGCTTGTTTCCAGACTGATCCGCACGGACAGGGGCACGGTGACAGACCTGGCCGCTTCCCGGCAGTTGAAAATCATCGAGGGGGTATTCTCCAGATGCGAGAGCATCATTGTGGCAACCGATGCCGGACGAGAGGGTGAACTGATATTCCGTTGGATATATGACTATCTGGGATGCAGCAAGCCGTTCATGCGTCTGTGGATTTCATCGCTGACAGACGAGGCTATCCGGGAAGGTATGGCCAATCTCAGGAATGGCAGCGACTATGACAGTCTCCATGCGGCCGCTGACTGCCGGGCAAAGGCTGACTGGCTGGTGGGCATGAACGCCAGCCGAGCGTTGGCGATAGCCACAAGTTCGGCCAACAATTCCATCGGACGGGTGCAGACTCCGACACTCGCCATGATATGTACCCGTTTCAAGGAGAACCGGAATTTCGTGTCTGTTCCTTATTGGCAACTGCATATCACGCTGACACAGGGAGAGGCGCACCGGCAATTCATCCATACGGAGGAATTCAAGGACAAGGCAGCTGCGGAAGCGGCATTCAGCAACATCGGCACCGGTTCTCAGGCGACAGTCACACGACTGGAACGCAAGAGGGTCTTCCGGCAGCCACCGCTTCTCTACGACCTGACATCCCTGCAGAAAGACTGCAACACCCATTATGACCTGACGGCAGAAAAGACCCTTTCCATAGCCCAGTCCTTGTATGAGAAGAAACTCATTTCCTATCCGAGAACCGGCAGCCGCCATATTCCGGAAGATGTCATGCGGATCATTCCTTCCCTGCTGGAAAAAATCACATCCATACCGGATTTCAAGGCATACGGGGAATCCTTTGACTTGTCCGACCTGAATACCCGGTGTGTGGACGGCACCAAAGTGACGGACCATCATGCACTGATCATTACCGGTATCATCCCGAACGAACTCTCCGAGGCGGAATCGGCGGTCTATACCCTGATAGCCGGCAGGATGCTGGAATCCTTTTCGCCACCCTGCGAGAAAGAGCAGCTGACCATGGAATGTACCTGTGAGGGAATGGTCTTCCGTTCACGTTCCTCTTCCGTCATCCATCCGGGATGGTGCGACGTTTTCTCACGGAGGGAGGAAAGAGACGGAGACGAACCGGAAGGGAAAGTCGGTATGGCTGTATTTGCCGAAAGGGAAACCCTTCCCGTCATGGGTCGGGGACTGGTGCAGAAGAAGACCCTGCCCAAGCCGCTCTACACGGAAGCGACCCTGCTGGGCGCCATGGAGACTTGCGGAAAGGACATTACCGATGAAGAGGCGAAAGAGGCCGTAAAGGATGCCGGAATCGGTACACCTGCCACACGGGCAGCCATCATTGCCACCCTGTTCAAAAGGGACTATATAGAACGATCCGGAAAGAGTATCCGTCCTACGGAAAAAGGGCTCTATCTGTTCGAGGCCGTAAAGGATATGCAGGTGGCGGATGTGGAAATGACAGGCTGCTGGGAGAAGGCACTGGCTCAGATTGAAGGGCATACACTCGATACGGAAACGTTCATGCGTTCCATCCGTGACTACACGCACAAGGCCACCGATGAAATACTCCGTCTCGAATTTCCTCTGCCCAAGTCACGTTCCTTCACTTGCCCCAAATGCAAGTGTGGTCATGTCATCATCCGGGGGAAGGCGGCCAAATGTGACAAGGAAGGTTGCGGACTGATGGTATTCCGCCGTTTTCTGAACAAGGAACTGACCGACCAGCATCTGGAACAGCTTTTCTCTTCAGGCTCCACCCGGCTCATCAAGGGCTTTAAAGGGAAAAAGGGGATCTCATTCGATGCCATGGTCGCCTTTGACGAGAGCTTTAACCTGAAACTTGTTTTTCCAAAGCCCAAAGGTGGAAAAGGGAACTGAACCAGTCATTCCATTTCCGGGACAAAGGTAGCGGACCGCCGGTTTCCACCTGCAAGGTCGGGCCTTGCAGGTTTCGGGGAAAATCATCCTCGCCGGGCTCCGGTATTTTCCCCGAAAACCTTGCCTGTGGAGGCAGTCCGCTTTCCGGCCCCGAAATAGGAAATGACATGTTTCACCGATTAATACTGTACGGTCATGAAAACAAGAGAGTTTATCGCGAGGTTGAGAACAGACAAACGGATCAGGATGGCGGCATTGGTGCTTGTTGCCTTTGCCGTATTCAGTTATCTGTATTCACGGGGAATATCCCCCGTATGGGCAGCGGTAGCCATTGTCTGCTTCAGGGGATTCTTCAGGTTTCTGTATAAGATAGCCTGCCTGCTTGTTGCCGCTGCCATACTTTTCTGCATCTTCAGTTATCTGGTCTTTTAGCAAACAGGAGGGAACATGAACCGGATATGCTTTACCTGTTATAATATGGATTCCGACAGAAACAGCGTACGGAACGGAGCTGCCTTGAAGGGCGGCTCTTTTTGTATCTGACATGTCCGTCATATAGAGAAAGTAGAAACAGCAGGAATAGGAAGGATGAAAATACAGCCATTGACAGACCGAAGAACTACAGGGCAAAGGTGGCAAATGCTTCTGTACGGACGACAAGGTCAGGCCCCTTGCGGGGTTTCCCGGGAAAAATCATCCTCGCTCTGCTGCGGTATTTTTCCCGAAAACCTTGTCTTTCCGGAAGCATTTGCAGTAAAAGCCCTTGTAGTTCAACGGGCTGCCAAAGCCCGGATATTCACAATTTAAATAAAAGGAGTATGCAACAGACAATCATCGCAAGACAGTCACCGGCTCCGGCATGGATTCCGGTGATAGAGAAAAAGAAAAAAATCCGGATACCGGAACCGCACATCAAGCTGCCCGGCAGGGGAGCGACAGGTCCCGTACCTGTCTCCACGCTGTTGAATCCGGTATTGGAAATCTGCAACCATCCCGACAGGAACAGGCTTTTGGCTGAATTTTTCCGGGAATATTGAAACAAATCGTTTTACCATTAAATAATTTAAGTTATGTTTTTCACAGCAATCCACCAGATGATGACAGAAAACGTGGATCTCACGATTGTCATCCGCAAAGCGAACGGACAACTGACCGTTGCCACATTACCCAAGTCAAACGGGCTCAAGGACGAGGCTCAGAACCAGATTGTTCCGCTGACCGTTACAGGCACACCGCAGGAACTTGACGCGGGATTCCTTCAGACCGTCACACGGCCGATACAGAAGGCCAGCGGCCTGATTGCGAACATGACCCAGTTCGAGGCACAGGCAGACAAGGCGGCAGCCAACAGCAAGGCCGCCAAGGAAGCAAAGTCCAAGGAGTCAAAGGAAGAGAGGGAAAAACGGGAAAAATACGAGAAGCTGATGAAGAAGGCGGAAGAAATGACTACCGCCAAGAATTATCGGGAAGCCCTCAACCTGCTCGGACAGGCAAAATCCCATGCGAATGAAGCACAGCTGAAAGGGATTGAAGAAAAGATTCAGGCTGTCGATAAGGAAATGAACAAGGGAAGCCTCTTTGACCTGATGGAGCGACAGCCCCAACCGGAACAACAGCCGGTAGTACAGAACCGTACACAACCGCAACCGCAGCAGGTCATGCAGCCACAACCGGCTTATGCCCCTGCTCGACAAGCTCCAGCAAGCAGGCAGCCGCAAAGGCAGGCTCCTATGCAACAGCCGGAAAGACCGGAATTCGGACAGCCTCCTGTACATCAAGTACAACAGTCCGGGCTGTGGCCGACACAGCAACCGGAACAGCAGCCGGTACGCCAGCCACTGCAACCGCATCCTCACTATGCTTCACAAAACACAGGATCCGGACAGGATATGTATGGAATGCCTCCGGCAACGGGAGGATGGCAGGATAAATCCTTCCTGCAGGAGGATGAACAGCAGCAGCCTTACTTCTCCGATTCTGAACAACCGGCCTACAATCCGAAAGACTATGAGGATTACATAGACTTTCCGCAATCCATGCTGGAACCGAAATATTCACCTTATCAAACCCGATAAACTATGGCACTTCAAATCAAAGGGATGTCACGTACATTCAAATTCAAGAAAGGAACAGAGTATGTAACCCTTCAAGACCCGGATCCGAACCTTTCTCCGGATGTGGTCATGAGTTATTATTCGAACTTCTATCCGGAACTGACCACGGCAACCGTACATGGTCCCGTCATCCGGGATGACAGGACGGAATACGAGTTCAAGACAACCATCGGGACAAAAGGCTGACGGTTATGGATAAAGACAACAACAAGAAACAGAAGAAATCATGTGTACCATTGGACGGACAGCAGGCGGAACGGCTGGCAAGGCTCATCATCGGACAGACCGTGCGCAATATCCGGTATGGAACGGACAAGAAAGAAAGGATAACGGCGCCAAGTGGTGCCGTTCCTCTTTTCTGAACACCACGTTTCTGCCCAGACCACTGCCGAGTCTCTTCGTGGAAGACACCGGAGGAAACAGGTACAATCTCATCACGCAGGAAAATTACGAATTCCTGCGTGATTCTTATTTCAGGTATGCCTGCCTCTTGGGAAAGGAAGCGGTACATACTCCGGGACGTACATTCGGAGAAGGAATCGCAAAACTGCACGAAGAAATGGAAATCCTTGTCGGAGAAGAACTGAATGTCAATATAGAAGAGCAAAACGGACGGTTGCTGTTCAGGCTCTGGAAAACCCATCGTTGGGGTGTACTGACATTGTATTATTTCCCGGTGAAATTCGTGGAAGCTCTCGGTCCGGAACTGAGACGCATCTCCATCACGTTTATCCATCAACTAATGAAGGCAAACGGAATACAGACCGTGCTGGACGAGGACGATACGGACTATGTGCTGACATGGATCTCGGAAGGAATTCCGGACGAGACAGCGGAGGAAAGAAGAAACCATCTGAAACTTCTGCACTCCTACGAGAACGGCAGAATACAAGCACTGCTCCGTAGGGTGGAAAACAGGTGTTACTACAAGAACCTTCCGAAAGCACTTGAGCGGTATGAGCCCCAAAACGACTATGAGCGGTCGCTGGTCTCCGCCATGAAGGAGGGGTTGGACTTCCTGTCACCGGAGCATGGTATCATGCAATACAGTTACGACCCTTTCTATGAAGAGGAGCCTGAATGTATGCCGATGTATCTCCACCAGCAGATTCGTGTAGTCTATGACAGCAACGATATGGTGACAGACTACCTGGTGGATTACTACAATTCATACAGCAGGGAGACCTATGACATCATACCTGCAACGACACTCGCCCTGTCACCGGAAACGGAAAAGTTATTCTGCATGGATGACTATCCGGAGCGATTTCTACAATGGGCGGACAAATTCATCAACATAATCATTTGAACATCATGATAGAGACAAACGAACTTACAAGGACTTTGAAGACCTTGCTTATCCCCAAGGCGGCACTGATTGCTTACGCCTCGGAGAATGAGAAGAATTTCTTTTTGGAGGTACGGGATATAGACGACCGGGGAAATATGACGGAAGGAAGGCCGGTGACCCTGGAATTCATGAACGAACTGGTGAAGGGGTATTCGGAAAGGCACAGTAGCACGCCCTACGGAAAAATACCGTCCAACCTGATGTATTGCGATTCACGAAAAGGAAGCGAACGGTATGTATGGTACAATCCTCCGGGTAAAAGGATGATGTTCTTCATTCCGGGGCTTGAAATCGAGAATGCGGAATACAACCTGCCGGGAGTGATTTACAAGGCGGGGGAACACGGGATGAATATATATGCCTACAAGGGCGATACACCCGACGAGGATACGCCACTATATGCCGCACCGTTCTTCAACGTGACCGGATCCAGCGTATGCCTGGGTTCTGCCAATTTAGAGAAACCGAAAGATATGAGCTACGAAAAGCTGCTGCAATACTGGGAAAAGAAATTCTGGCTGACGGAGTTCTCCCACTTGGGAGGCAACGGAAACCCGACTCGATCAAACCTTGTATTGGTGACGAAAGCAGCCAGGAACAGACCTTTCGACCTCGAAGAGTTAAAACCATTGAACAATCTGAAACTTAAAGACATCCTGAAATGAAAAGAGTACACTATATTGACAACTATCTGGTAAATCCGCAGCATCCGGTAACGGTAAATCTGATTGGTGCGGGAGGAACAGGCTCACAGGTACTAACCTGTCTGGCCCGGCTTGATGCGGCATTGAGAGGACTCGGACATCCGGGACTGTTCGTGACCCTGTATGACCCCGACATCGTGACGGAAGCCAACATCGGCCGTCAACTGTTCGGGCCGTCTGATCTGGGACAGAACAAGGCGCAATGCCTTGTCACCCGGATAAATAATTTCTTCGGCAACGACTGGAAGGCGCAGCCGGACATCTATCCGACCGTATTGAAGGATGCCCGACGGGATAATCTGGCCAATATCACAATCACTTGTACGGACAACATCAAATCCCGGATAGACCTGTGGAACCTGTTGAAGGCTTTGCCACAACCGACATACTGCACTTACGAAACCCCTTTGTATTGGATGGATTTCGGAAACACGCAGACCACGGGACAGGTCGTTATGGGTACGGTGCCGAAAAAAATAAAACAGCCGGCATCCAAACTGTATGAAACTGTCAGTTCCCTGAAAGTAATCACACGTTTCGTGCGGTACTCTCGGGTAAAGGAAGAAGACTCCGGTCCGAGCTGCTCGCTGACGGAAGCATTGGACAGGCAGGACCTGTTCATCAACTCCACGCTGGCACAACTCGGCTGCAATATCCTGTGGAAGATGTTCCGCAACGGGATGATCGAGCATCACGGGCTGTACCTGAATCTGGAAACGATGAAAGTGAATCCGATAAATATATGAATAAATAGTCAACCGCATTTATTTCTATTTTTCTGATTCAGAAACGGCAGGTCTTACGATACACTCCTTGGTCGCCCGTTCCTCCATCCGACGTATTCTCAAATCCAAATCGGGGTGAGTGGAAAATAGCTGGCTCAACTTACTACCCTTTTGCACACCTGCTTCTTCCTGCATCTGTTTCAATTTCTGAAACGAAAGAGCCATGGCCCAAGGGTTTTTGCCGGCTTTCTTCAGAAAGTCATAGCCGTAATCATCTGCTTCGCATTCCTGTTTCTGAGAATAGTTAGCGTGGATCAAAGCTTCACCCAAGTCGGCCCAGTTGAGATTCGCTCAAAGCGGAAGCCTTCTCCCCTTTCGATGCAATCCCGTCCCTTAGGGCCGAGGTGAGAAGGGCTGTCTGAAACCCGTCTTTCGAATCCCTATGCGCCACATGGCCAATTTCATGACCGATGACCCCCAGTAATTCTTCGTCCGTCATGATGTCCATTAGAGAGGAGAACACGCGCACACTGCCATCTGCACAAGCAAACGCATTGACATCACCCACATGGTAAACCTTGAAGTTTAGAGGTATGCCGTCCGCTTCGTCCAATCCCTGGGACAGCTCTTTCAGACGGATAGTGTAGGGGTTATCGTCTGGACAAACCTGATTGTGCTTATCCATCCAATCAATGTATTCTTTTACATATTCCGCCATCTGCTTGTCTGTCAGCGTGACAGCCTTTACCGCTTTTAAACCTCCGCTTACCGCTTTCTTCAGATTGAATTGAGCTAAGGCAGGCTTTGTCCCAGCCAAGCAAACCAGTAACAAAACTATTTTCCAAATGTTCTTCATCTTTTTTACGCTTTTGATTTTAGTAGAATGAAACCAACCAGAAAACAGAACAGTCCGAACAATCCAACAACTCCGCAAAGAATACATTCCTGCGATGGCAAAATGACCTTATGGGTATGCGACGGATGATACCACAAGGAAAGGATGCTCCCTTCCGACAGAAAGGGGTTGTAGAGTTCTGTCCGTACGCTTTGGGTATATCCGTTTACCTTGTACTCCAACCATGCCGTATATTTGTAGATATTTTTCCGGGGGCGATACACTCTTTCCGAATTGATACAAACAATGGTTCCCGATATATGTATCATTTCCTGCGATGCAGCATGCAGAACATACACACGACCCGCAACCGCAAGTAAGGCAAGGCTACCAATAACCAGAGTCAAATAAGTCGTAATCTTCGATTTTATGTGTGCTGCCATTTTAAACAAACTGAGAATGTGGATGTATGAAAACGGTCATATCCTGTCGTCCTGTTCTCATTCAGTATTTATATATCACGCCTTGTTTTTGATAATCATGACCTCGATGATGGAAATGGCTATATCTTCGGGGATTGACAATGATGCCGCCATCTGGTTGATGATGTCTTTCTCTTCCTCCTCCAAAACACCATCTGCCAAAGCTATATCCACCGCACAGGCAAAGACTGTCAATTTGAAATCTTCGCTCAAGTTGTCTGTTGAAGCTTTCACCAAGGCACCAGAACCATATTTCTTCAAAATCCTGAATAGTTTGTCAAACAGCTTGTCAAACGCAGGATTGGAAAAATTGTCATAAAGTCATAAGCGGCGGATGTAATTTACGATTCCAGCCCACTCTGATTCCGCAATACTTCCGTCTGCACCGGCCATCGCCAAGGCAATGCCGGCAAAGGCTTCTTGTTGAGTCAACTGTGTCTCTTCTGGAGCTGCTTTGAAAATCTTGTCAAAAAGTCCCATATTCAATCATAAAGGCCTTCGGTTCTCATCGGCCTGGTAAATTAAAAATAAGGTCGTAGAACTGTATGCCAGCATATCCAAACTTCGGCCATTATAGCAGGCATAACTCCCTTTCAACCGTTTGATAGACTTATCGCATTCAGTATTCTATTCAGCAAAAAGCCTAATCATTTTCATGCACAAATATAATCAACAGGAGCAAATGACTCAAACATTCGGCTGTAAATTTCCTGCAAGATGTCTTAAAACATCTATTTTGGGTGTCTTTGAAAGTGAGCTACCCAGACCTAAAGGCGTGAGCTTCGGAGACTAGTGTCTCTTCTCTTTTACTGATTCTTCCTGCCACGGCTTTTTAGGACACGTGACCAGCCTTACAGTGCTTGAAGTCTACGTTTGCCGCATCCCATCAGAGAGTAGTTTAGCGCTATCCTCGCTATGGGTAAGGATAATTCAGAAAGAGAAGGGGTGGTATATATCAATCGGATTTGAAATACTTACTTATCTTCTGGTACAGCTACCTGCACCAATACCACATGAAATTTGAGCACATGGCACAGATTATTATAGTTATAATCAACCAAGGTTTGTTGAACAAGCCATGGAGCCAAGAACAATCCTATTAATGTCATACAAAGGGCTATCAATGTAAACATGAGAAATCCCCAATACCAAATTTGACTATCGGAAATCCATTGTCCATTCTTCTCTTTCTTCGCTTCTTTCAGTGTATCTATAGATTTTTTGATGTCTTTATGGCATCGCCAATAGTATCCTGTATCTTGTTCTTTTACTTTCTATTTTGTTCCATCATCCAAGACAGGATAAACTTTAATGCTTAAAGCATTCACCGATTCAGCCATTTTCTTTAGTTCTTGAAGGTTCATTCCAAGTTACTCATTTGCTTATTGACTTAATTGCTGATAACCTGAACCTGCCTTGACAATTCTATGATTTCACAAAGTTTCTGTTCTTCCCAACCTTTTGAGGTGGATCCAGGAGCCTCATTTGTTCTTTGTGTTGTCATTTCCGATTCATGACTATACTTGTTCTTCATCCGCTCTCATCCGCTCTAATAAAACTTCTTTCAAATTGTCATTTTTGTCTAGGTTGAGCTTGCTTCTTATGCTTGAGCGCTGACTTGTAATGTTGCCGCTACTTCTATGCAGTATTTCACATATCTGACTGACTGTCTTATCCTGCACAATCAGTCGGCAGATGCTTAACTCAGATGGGGATAGTTCTGGAAATATGGTCCGGAGCACTTCAATGTGGCTCTTTTCTTCTTTCATGTGTGAAGTAATGGCTGCATAGAGGTTCTTTTTTGTCTTTTCCCCCAATATGCTTAGCAGCGAACCGTTCTTTTCTTCCGTATTGTCATTGTTTGCGAGCTCGGCAAATGCAAACAGCTCTTTTCTGCTCATCTGAAGCGATTTTAAGAGGGAGGCCTCTTCTGCCTTCAGGATATTGTATTCCTTCTGAAGGGATTTGATGTTTTTATTTAACAGCCGTCCCAGTATTGCTACCATACTATATATAATGATTATCAAAGGGAGAAAAGAGGTCAAAAAAGGTCCATGCGTGACAACAACACAGGCTATATATGAAGCAACAGCTAATATGGATAACTGGATGGATACTTTATACATATATGCGCAGTTAGCAATCATGATATATAATATTGATATTACCATATTACTCATAATGAGTAATCGTTGAAAAGAGTAATCATTATAAATAGAACAATAGATTATTTCTATACATGTTTCTATATGCATAACGATTAAGATGGAAGAAAACGCTGTATTGACATTGATTTTCTTTGTGGAGTAAAGTGTAGTAAACACCACCAATGCCGCAAACTGAATCGCATTCATATAATAGTACAGTGTTCCCGGGAATGGTATACTGAAGGTGTAAGTTGGAATACAGAGAAATACAATGCCTAAGAAAAGAAGGAATACGTTCTTTTGCTGATGTTCCATCATAGTACCTTCTTCTATCGAATTATCAATAAGCTGTCGATATACGGTTCCTACTGTCATAATTAATCGATTTTCAGTTGTTAATGTATATGTTTATTTTATTAGGTGCAAATATAATTAGTTTTTTATTGAAAACCAAATATTTATCTATAATATGTCTG
>ERZ1027044.677-NODE-677-length-16973-cov-7.199728_pt1 | contig 16973 bp, 14 predicted proteins | sample MGYA00519433_ERZ1027044 | MGnify/ENA primary metagenome ERZ1027044 (study PRJEB26926, sample SAMN06164589) | human gut metagenome | biome: ENVO:00009003; feature: ENVO:2100002; material: ENVO:00002003 | host: Homo sapiens | place: USA | collected 2012 ... | reverse complement strand
CGGCATACGAGATAGAAGTCCGTCTCGTGGGCTCGGAGATGTGTATAAGAGACAGATAGAATAAATATCATTCTTAATTCCAGATTCATCAGATACAATGCCATCAATTGTAAATAAAATCCCATGAATACAAATCATAGGATGCATTTTTAAATAGCACTCGGCAAATGCACCTTCAATTATTTTATCTTTATCATCCAGCCAATCCATGCTATACAGCTCTCTTCTCTGCGACTCGCTGCTCACCTTCTGCAATTCTGTAGTTAAAATGTCTTCTCTCAATAGTTTCAATCTCCTTTTTCAATTCTTCATAAATTTTCTTTTGTTCTTCTTCCGTGGATTCCAAAATAAAAAGCTCATAGTAATAATCCACTGTTTCAAAATCATCTACCGCTAACTTAAAAAGAGGACTCCAATCGGAATCCTCTACACTTTTTGGTGCATATTTAGTTTTCATTTCACGCAAATAGCTATGGGACTTTGATATTTTTTGGCAAATCTCTCTCTTATCTTCTTCCCCTTTCCGGGCTTTAGATTTTTTCATTTCATAATTCCTTTGTTCAAAAGAAGTGGGAAGCTTATCATCATAAGATATATGAAGATCAGTAGCTATTTTTATGGCAGCCTCTTTCATTCCTATGCCATATAGATTTGCAACAAAGTCAATTGCATCTCCATGTGCACCACATCCAAAACAATAGTACCGCTTATCCACCTTCATGCTAGGATGCTTATCATTATGAAAAGGACAACAAATCAATTTCGCCCTGTTTGGCTTTAATCCATAATTTACTGCAACATCATAGGCTGTAGCCTCTTCTCTTACTGCATCAAATAACCTCACAGACATGTCCTCAATTTTTAATTCAAGCGATTGCAACCTATCCTCATTATTTGCAATTTCTTTCGCCTGCTTTGCCAAAATATAATCATTTTTTTCAAGATGCTTCTTGCCCTCAAAAGGAATCTTCTCAATCACAACTCCATATTTTTCTGCAATCTCAATATAAAGTTTTCTAACCTCTTCATCAAAAACCATCTTGGCATTATTATATTTCCCCACTCCTTTTTAGATGTGCTGGGAATATATATTGCTTTTCCATTTACATATTGCTGAATAGTTTCTATTAATTCTTTTGGCAGAACCTCTTCTGCTCTAATATAGCTCATAGTATCCTCCTAAATATAATTTCTTAGGATTCATCTGAGCTTAACTATTCTTTTTATTTTAAGCTCAGACTACTGAGCAAAAACATATCTTTTTTTCATAAATAAAATGCCCCTTTCCTTTATTAAAAAGACTTCCCCAAGCAATTAACATCACCATTATTTAGTCCGCATTTTTTATAAAACTCTAGATTATCATTTATAGAAATAAGTTCTATTGTATAAATATCCTTTACTTTAAGTTGCTCTTCTAAGGCACTAAGCAGCTTACGCCCTACTCCTTTTCTCTTCCACTTTGGAGCAACAAAAATTTCTGAAACAAAGAACATATCATAGTCTGCATAAGGATCCACAAATCCCAAAAGACCACCTATAATTTCACCGTCTTCTACTGCAGCTAAACCCAGGGCTTCAAATCCACACAAAATGGACTGCACTCTTCTTACTGCCTTTTCCTGAACCCAAGCCTCATTCCAAGGCTCCTCTGAATATGCCTGTCCCATTACTCCGGCAAGCTCCTCGATATCATTATGATTAACTACTCTTATCTCCATTTATTTATCCTGGCCTCGTATTACATAAAAGCGATACAATTCTTCTTTTTCATCATCAATATCTTTGTACATTTTCTTTTCTATTAAGTTGAAACCAGATTTCTCTGCTACTTTCCATGATGGTGTATTCGCATCGAGAATAGTTGCTATTATTTCAGACTCACTATATTGTTTAAAGAAAAACTGAACATATGCATTTATCGCCTCTGTCATATATCCTTTTTTCCTAAAAGGTGTTCCTATAAAATAACAAATACCAACCTTATCCACATCTTCATAATATGTAGAACCAACAGAGCCTATGACCTCTTCTGTTTCTTTTAGTATAACAGTGCAAGGTATATAATTTTCTCTTGGATTATCATTATTTGTTAATTTTAAAGCCTCTTCAATCCAATCATTGATCCACTCTGAACAATTAGCATCAAACCCAACTTGACTAAGACTCCCATCTTGAGACATACCAGAAAAGATAATCTCGTCTCCGCGCTGTATGGATCGAATAATCAATCTATTAGTTTCTAGCCACATTTAAATCACCTCTTCTGATTAAGTATAAGTTCCATCCTAATATATGAAAACCTCAATTTTAATTATAAATAAACTTGCTCCAGTATGTTTATATCATCTGAAACGCCTTCAGTGCCTCCACAATTGCCTCTTCCTTCTCCTTCGGGCACCGTGGCTGTCTAGCATCCTCCGACTTTGGCAAATTGAAATTCTCAGCCAATTCAATACCACATTTCCGTTTTACCTGAGCAATATAGAGATTCGAAACCTTCATCCCATCATTATGCTCTGCAACATACTTCTTTATCTTTTCATAGGTTGCCTTTGTCTCTGCTGAAGTACCTTCCAATTCAGCAACATCAATATCCACATCAATATAATCATCCGGCTTCTGACGGAGTTGGGAAAGTAAGACAACCGTCTCCACATGTTTCGTAAACGGAAAAAGATCAAACGGCGTACACTCTTTCATCCGGTATCCATGCTTTGTCAGATACTTCAGATCCCGCGCCAGCGTTTCCGGACCACAGGATACATACACGACTTTATTCGGAGCCAGTCGCACTACAGAGGAAAGAAACGCCTCATCGCTTCCCGTACGCGGCGGATCCATAATGACCACATCCGCATGTTCTCCTTTTTCTGCCATCTCTACCATAAATTGTCCGGCATCTTCATTATAAAAAGTAACATTGTGAATATGATTGCGCTTTGCATTGGAGATAGCATCCTTTATCGCATCACGGTTTAACTCCACTCCGATCACATGCTTTGCGCGGCTGCTGGCAATCAACCCGATCGTGCCCGTACCGCAGTACGCATCGATCACAGTTTCTTTTCCCGTCAGTTTGGCACAGGAAATGGCTTTCCGGTAGAGTTTTTCTGTCTGCTGCGGATTTACCTGATAAAATGAAGTCGGTGAAATACGAAATGTGCATCCGCACAGTTCATCCTCAATAAATCCTTTTCCATAAACCGTAATATTGCGCTCCCCGAGCACCATGCTGGTCTTGCGGTCATTGACATTGATCACTACTGTACTGATCTCCGGGAACTTCTTCCGCAGTGCCTTGACAAAATTATTTTTGGATGGAAGGATCGGAGATACCAGTACAAGCACCACCATAATCTGTCCGCTGTGATAGCCCTTTCGCACCAGCACATGACGCAGCAGCCCATATCCGGTATCCTCATCATATGCACGAATCCGGAAAGAACGCATCATATTTTTGATTTCACGGATAATGGCATCTGCCTGTGCATCCTCGATCTGGCACTGCTCTACATCCACGATGTCATGCGAATGTTTCTCATATACGCCTGCCACAATATGTCCGCGTTTATTGCAGGAAAAAGCCGCCTGTACTTTATGCCGATAGTGGTATGGATCGTCCATCCCGATGATTGGATTGATCTTTCCAAACGGTTCCATGAGTTTGCGCATGTAACTCTGCTTTTTGGAAAGCTGCTGACTGTACAAAATTCCCTGATAGTCACATCCTCCGCATCTTTTTGCGTAAATGCAGTGTTCGCCTGTTTTTTGTATCTGGCTTATGTTCGGTTTTCTATCCGTTTCTCTTCCCCTGTTCCTCTCTTTTTTCATCTTCTGTCCCGTTGTTTTTTTCTGTCCTATTTGCATATTTTCCAACTTCCTGTACTTGATTTTTAAAGTTCTTTCTCGTAGCACCACCAGTCCTCGTCAAATAAATCGCTCTCTCCCACTACGTCAAAATGCAGTTTTTCATAAGAACGGAGCGCTTTTTTATTTGTCTTACACACGAGAAAATGTACACTCCTTTTCCCCTGTTTTTTCAATTCTTCCATGCCATGCTGCAGAAGCTGCCGGGCAATTCCCTGATTCTGCATATCGGTGCGTACCCCGAGTCTGGAAAGCTCCGCAGACGGCTGCAGTGTTTCTGACCAGCAGGTGAGTGCTTCCACCTGCGGATCTTCATCCACTGTGATCGTGCCAATGATTTCTCCATCTTCATTTTCCATACAAAAAAGAGCATTTCTTTTCATATCATAATCAAATTCCTGTTCTCCTGGATACCCATTGCCCCATGCGCAGTATGGAGTACCGATCAGCGACTGATACAGCGCAAGAATTTCTTCCTTATCGTCCTGCTTAGCTTTTCGAAACTTCATTTTTCCTCTTTTCATCCTTCGCTTTCGATTTTCTTTCTCAACTATGCCATAATGCTCTCTAAAATGCAAGTATACTGCCCTTTTCATTTTTTACCCAAAACACCCCGGCAGCCGTTTTTATAACGGATACCGGGGTGTCTGTTTTCTATAGCCGGGTGTACTTATACCTGAATACGATCTGCAATCTCATTTCCCATGGCGAACCGTTCTCCATTGGCACCGATGATCAGCCCATTGGATAATTTCTGAATCACCTGTACGCTGCCACCTTCTTCTACATGATGGCGGTGCAGGAATTCTACAACTTCCGGTAATCCGAATAACCACTGAATGGTATAATTTTCACCAACTTTTGCTTTTGATAATGCCTGCATAATGCTCCCTCCTTCTATAGCTCCTCCATTCGGTTACCACTATTATATGGAGTTTATACCCGGTTAGTCAATCGAGAGCTTTCTCCTTTTATTATAACCGAAATAAGTCATCACTGATCTGAAAACATGACATGTTATAAATTATGAACCGTTTTACACTTTTCCTTGCATCAACTCATAAGATATGTTATATTATGCGTAGAAAAAGGGAAAGCCAGAGAAGCGGTTTACCCGAATATATTAAGTAACTGTTTTATCAACAGCCGTCATTATTCGCAGTAATGGCGGCTATTTTCGTTTTCCCTTGAAAATCGTGTAGCACAATCCAACAAGGGCGCAAATGAACTAAGAGGATTTGCTTATTTCGAGATATTTTTCTATAAAAGTGTGTCAAAAGGTGTGTCAGTCTTTTATTTCATATCAGAGAATTGTTCCGGAACCCCTATAAATAAGCATTCTTCGGATTATTTCTCATCCACCACCTGAAAAATAAAAAATTTAAGATAATAGCTCTCCGGCACATTCGCAGAATTTGCCCACAAAATCGGATGATCCGGCGCCTGCGTACGGAATTCCACCTGACGTAGCCGTTTGTGTGCCGCCTTTGCAGCTTCCTTCACCGTCTTTGCCAGCAGTTCCTGTGTCATAAAATGGGAGCAGGAACAGGTTGCCAGGTATCCGCCGTCTTTTACCAGCTTTAACCCTTTCATATTGATCTCCCGATAACCTTTGATGGCATTCTTCGTGGCCTCACGGGATTTCGTAAATGCCGGCGGGTCGAGAATGACTACATCATATTTTTCTCCGGCTTCTGCCAGTTTCGGAAGCTCGTCCAGTACATTTGCACAACGAAAATGTACCGTATCTTCCAGATGATTACGCACGGCATTGGCATTTGCCTGCTGCACCGCATATTCCGAAATATCAAGTCCCGTCACATCGGAAGCACCTGCGATTCCTGCATTCAGTGCAAACGTTCCCATATGTGTAAAACAGTCCAAAACTCTCTTTCCTTTACAGATCCGCTGCATTGCCAGCCGGTTATACTTCTGGTCCAGGAAAAAGCCCGTCTTTTGACCATTTACCACATCGACCAGATAGTGCACGCCATTTTCCGTGATCTCCACCTCTGTATCAAATGTTTCCCCAATAAATCCTTTCACCTTCGGAAGTCCTTCTTTCTTTCGCTCATTGGCATCACTTCTCTCATAGACTCCACGGATAGAAATACCGTCCTCTTTCAGTACCCCTTTTAATAATGAAACGATTGTTTCCTTGAACTGCTCCATACCGAGTGCCAGACATTCCACCACCAGCACATCCTCATACTTGTCAACCACCAGTCCCGGCAAAAAATCCGCTTCCCCGAAAATCACACGACAGGAAGATGTATCCACCGTTGTCTTCCGGTATTCCCAGGCATTCTTTACACGCATACGAAGAAAATTCTCGTTAATCTCCTGATCCACATGACGGGTCAGCATGCGGATACGGATCTTCGAATTCTGATTGATAAATCCCTTTCCCATCGGATATCCGTCAAAATCATGTACCGTCACCACATCTCCATTGGTAAATGTCCCCACAATCGTATCAATCTCATTATCAAAAATCCATGCGCCACCCGCCTTGATCGTGCGGCCTTCTCCCTTTTTTAAAGTAACAATTGTATAATTCTCCATCTTCTTTTCCTTCCTGTAAATATTTTCTTCATAGAGATACCATGTGCGATGTCGAACATTTGAGGACATATGCACAATATTTCTTCTTTTATGTCCCACTTTTATTTTCGTTCGGGACATATACATAATATCTGCACTTCTATATCCCATTTTTAACGCTTTCCGAGACATATCAGTGGAAACTTTTTCTATATATCCCACTCTGACTCTTCTTCGGGACTTTTCAACTTAAAAATCTTCCGTATATCCCTGCCCTGTCTATCTTAGAATTTTTTCTCTCAAATATCTTCTATATGCCCTCTCCCTGTCTACCTCAGGACTTTTTCCCTTAAAGTGTACCACAGAATAATTACGTTTTCCAGCACTCCCCATTGTTTTTGAAATCCATAAATGTTATAATGTTGTTAATAAATTAACGAAGTTGTTGCATTTCTGTTCACAACTTCACGCTAAGACATACAAGGAGGTCTTATACGAATGGATTTTTCAGAAGAATACAGACAGAAGCTCGTTTCAGCAGACGAAGCCGTAAAAGTAATCAAATCCGGTGACTGGGTAGACTATGGCTGGTGTACCAACACCGTAGATACACTGGACAAAGCACTTGCCAAGCGTACCGATGAACTGAAGGATATCAACCTGCGTGGCGGAATCCTCTTAAAACCGCTTGCCGTATTTGAGCGCGAAGACGCCGGCGAGCATTTTACATGGAATTCCTGGCATATGTCCGGAATCGAACGTCATATGATCGCACGTGGCTGTGCATTCTACAGCCCGATCCGTTATTCCGAGCTCCCTCGTTATTACCGTGAGCTGGATTGTCCGGATGATGTGGCAATGTTCCAGGTTGCTCCAATGGACAAGCATGGATACTTCAACTTCGGGCCAAGTGCTTCCCATCTTGGTGCGATGTGTGAGACAGCCAGACATATCATCGTAGAAGTCAACGAAAATATGCCGCGCTGCCTTGGCGGAACAGAAAACGGTATACATATTTCCAAAGTCAATGCAATCGTAGAAGGCTCCAATCCTCCAATCGGAGAACTCGGTGCCGGCGGTCCTGCTACCGAAGTAGACCAGAAAGTTGCACAGCTGATCGTAGACCAGATTCCAAACGGTGCCTGCTTGCAGCTCGGTATCGGTGGTATGCCAAACGCAGTCGGTTCCCTGATCGCACAGTCCGACTTAAAGGATCTTGGTGTTCACACAGAAATGTATGTAGATGCATTCGTAGACATTGCCAAAGCCGGAAAGATTACCGGTGCCTGCAAAAACATTGACCGCTACCGTCAGGTATATGGTTTCGGTGCCGGAACCAAGAAGATGTATGATTATCTGGATGAAAATCCAGAACTGATGAGCGCACCTGTCAGTTACACCAACGATATCCGCTCCATCGCAGCACTGGACAACTTCATCTCCATCAACAACTGTGTAGATATCGACCTGTTCGGACAGATCAGTGCCGAGTCTTCCGGAACCAAACACATCAGTGGTGCCGGCGGACAGCTTGACTTCGTTCTCGGTGCTTATATGTCCAAAGGTGGAAAGAGCTTTATCTGCTGTTCTTCCACATTCACGGATAAGAAAGGTGTTATGCATTCCCGCATCCGCCCGACCCTGGCAGAAGGTTCTATTGTCACAGACACCCGTGCAAATACCCACTATGTCGTTACCGAATATGGCATGGTCAATGTAAAGGGATTATCTACCTGGCAGAAGGCAGAGGCTCTGATTTCCATTGCACATCCGGACTTCCGTGATGATCTGATCAAAGAGGCAGACCAGATGCACATCTGGAGACGTTCCAACCGATAAGAACACCGTTTGTTCACAATTTATTCATATTGCAAAAAAACCTCGTTTTTAACGGGGTTTTTTTATAAATTTTACCTCTTGTCTTTACTATCCTTTTTTAGTAATCTATAGTTCGAGTAAAGGAGAGGTAAAGATGAAGAAATTTTTTAGTATTATCAAAGAAAAACTATTCACCAGAGTTGAAAAACAACATTCCGAAGCTTACCTGCGTCGGATCTCATTTCTGAATAAATATTCCCTACTGTTCCACATGTTGATATCCTGTGGGATCGTATTTATGGTGGAGGTTCTTTCCCGAAGGAGTTTTCTCTCGGCATGTTCCTTCGTTGGGATGCATACCGGTGCATTTTTTTATAATGCCTTTATTGTATTTGCATCCTTAAGCTTTGTTTATCTGTTCCGCAGACGTGCATTCTGGCGGATCATTATCAGCGGTTTCTGGGTGCTCCTTGGAATCATTAACGGATGCATCCTTTCAAACCGTGTAACACCATTTGGCTTTACAGACCTTAAATGTATCAATGATCTGTTTGCCATGAACAATACCAACTATTTCACGGCAGAAGAGGCCACTATCGTAGTCATCGGGCTCGGTCTGTTCCTTCTGTTTTGTGTTGCGCTCTTCATTAAAGGACCGCGCTATCAGGGCAAGACCCATAAAATTGTTGTAGTAGGTGCCATTGTATCGGTACTGTTTGTCGGTCTTCCTGTTACAACCTCTGCTGCACAGAATGCCAATGTTGTTGCAAGTTACTTCTCCAACATTGCACAGGGATATGAAAACTATGGTTTTATCTATGGATTCTCTTCGAGTGTGGTAGACCGTGGAATGAGCAAGCCGGATGACTACTCCGAGCAGAAAATTGCTTCGATTGAAAAAAATGTAAATGACACAAAAAAAGAAACAACTGTCACCAAAAAGAATGCACCAAATATTATCTGTATTCTTCTTGAATCATTCTGTGATCCGGATGAGATCAAGTTTCTGAATTATAATCAGGATCCGATTCCTACCTTCCACAATCTCGAGAAGAACTACACGAGTGGTTACCTGACAGTTCCGGTTGTTGGCGCAGGAACCGCAAACACTGAGTTTGAAGTTCTCTCCGGTATGAGTATGCAGTACTTCGGAACCGGCGAGTATCCGTATAAAACAATCCTGAAAAAGACAGACTGCGAGAGCACTGCTGCTGATCTGGCTTCCATCGGATATGGAACCCATGCCGTACATAACAATGGCGGTAACTTTTACAGCCGTGTCAATGCCTTTTCCATGATGGGATTTGATACTTTCACCAGCAAGGAACTGATGAACATTCAGAGTTATACGCCAAACGGAAGCTGGGCTACCGATGATATTCTTGTTCCTGAAACAATCAAAACCTTAGATTCCACTCCGAATCAGCCGGACTTTACCTACACCATTACCGTAGGTACACATGGTGATTATCCAAAGACTCCGGTTATCGCAAATCCGGTATATACCGTCAGCGGTGTGAATGATGAAGAAAAGAAAAACCAGTGGACTTATTACGTCAACCAGTTAAATGAAGTAGATACATTCCTGAATGATCTGATTACAGAGCTCTCCAAGAGAGATGAAGATACCATCGTGGTAGCGTTCGGTGATCATCTTCCAACCATGGGTCTGGAAGACTCCGATATGAAATCCGGTGATATCTACAAGACAAAATATGTCACATGGAATAACATGGGATTAAAGAAGCAGGATGCAGATCTGTATGCATACCAGCTGATGGCAAGCATTACGGATTCCACAGGTATTCATGAGGGAACCATCTTAAATTACCATCAGACCCAGATGAACAACACAGACCACACTGCATATCTGGACGGATTGGATAATCTGCAGTATGACATTCTTTACGGAAACCGTTATTGCTATGATGGCAAAGACAAATACCCTGCAACCGACATTGTAATGGGAATTGACGATGTAACGGTATCTGAGACGTCGGATTCCATCGGCGGATCGGAAGTGTTTGTCTATGGAAACAACTTCACCAAGTGGAGTAAGGTATTTGTAAATGACGAGAAAGTCAATACAACCTTCAGCAATTCCGGTTGTCTGATTATTCCAAAAGACAGTGTCAAAGACGGTGATACCATTAAAGTGTGCCAGATGGGTTCCAACAGTACGATTTTCCGTGAATCCAACACGTACACATACAAAGATCCTGCTGTGGAAGAAACCGTTACGGGAACAGAGTCGGACAGCAATACCGAATCTACAGTTTCAGAAAGCCAGAAATAAGCAAAAAAGACCTGCCAGTGATTTATTTCACTGACAGGTCTTTTCTTGTCTTAAATTGTCTTTAACGCATCCACAGCGGCATCCAGATACGGATTTTCCATCTCATAGAATGCACCGGCATCCGCAGCTTTCGCATATGCCGGATCCAATGGCAGTTTGCCAAGAACTCTGGTTCCTTCTTTTGCGGCAACTTCGTCAATGTTGCTTTCTCCAAACAGTGCGATCTTCTTTCCACAATCCGGGCATTTCAGATAACTGAAATTTTCCACCAGTCCAAGTACCGGTATATGCATCATATTTGCCATATGGAAAGCTTTCTTTACGATCATCTGTACCAGTTCCTGTGGAGATGTAACAATAACGATACCGTCCACCGGAAGGGACTGGAACACGGTAAGCGGTACATCACCTGTTCCCGGTGGCATGTCCACAAACAGATAGTCCACATCGCCCCAGACAGCCTCATTCCAGAACTGTTTCACAGCCCCTGCAATCACAGGTCCTCTCCAGACAACCGGTGCCTCTTCATCTTCCATCAGAAGATTGATGGAAACGATTTTGATTCCTTCTTTTGTCTCATACGGATACATTCCTTTTTCGTCACCGACCAGCTGACCGTGTGCTCCAAACATCTTTGGAATGGACGGTCCGGTAATATCGGCATCCAGAATTCCCACTTTATATCCTGCTTTTGCCATCTGTACCGCCAGGGAAGAAGTGACAAATGATTTACCGACACCACCCTTTCCGCTGACAACTCCAATCACATGTTTGATATTGGAATATGCATTCATCGCTTCGAGCATACTCTGCGGATTCTGAGAATTATGGGAACATCCCTCACAGCTTTCTTTGGAACAGGATGATGCTCCGCTGCAACTTGAATTTTCTGGCATAATGATAGCCTCCTTGTTAATTATTTAAATGATTTATTTATATAGACTGCCCAGTCTTTGGAATGGGTAGTATATGAAATAAGCTTTTCCGATAATTTTATCTTTGCTGACATAGGTATGATCCCAATATCTGGCATCATAGGAATCATTCCGGTTGTCTCCAAGCACCAGATAACTGTCTTTGGGAACCTCAAACTCAAACGGTCCGGTTGCCTCTGTCCATGTCTCTTTCAGGTAATCCTCCTTCAAAGGAGTCTCAGAGTCATTGATATAGATTTTCGCATCCTCAATGGTAACCTTTTCTCCCGGCAGACCAATCACACGCTTGACGTATTTTTGCGTTTCGTCATCCGGGAACCGGAAAATCACGATATCTCCTCTCTTCGGTTCTGAAAACTGATACGCCAGCCGCAGCCCGAACAGGTCATCGCCCGGTTCAATGGTATGCTCCATCGATCCGGTCGGGACTGTTGCATTGATGATCACGTAATTCTTCAAAACCATCGCCAGCGCGAAGGCTGCCAGCAGAGTGACTACCCAGCTGAGCACTTCGCGCAGAGGCGAAGTGGCTTTCTCCTTTCCCTCGCCCTTTGGATCATTGTCCATCTTTATTTCTTCTGTTGACATTTCTTTTTTCTCTTCCATAATCACTCTACTCTCTTGGTGCAAACCACCAGTCAATAAAATCTTCCCTGCGGAAAACCAGTCCCACAAGTCCCATATCCACACGTTCTTTCTGTGTCAGGGTCTGCGCAATAAATTCATTCACAGATACATCAAAATCGCCTTCCAGGCACCAGATACAGCTCACTGTCGGCACATTCTCCTGATTTTTCCAGTCATCTACGAACGAACCGCCGAAATCAACAATCTTATTCCAACGATGCTGCGTATTGATAACCCGCTGCTTGATATTCTCATAGATGACCTCCATCATCCGGTGGACTTTCGGGTGATACATCACAGGCTCAAGAATCCTTAAGAGTCGGTGCTTTGGATTGACACGCAGTTCCAGCGTTCCGTTTGCCGTATTCGTCACCATACAGAAAATCTCGTTATCCGGAAACGTTTCCGGCCGCAGATGATACTGATAACGATATGGTACCACACTTTTTATCATATGGAAATCTGCATCCATTTCTTCATATATAACACCCGGACATTCACTGCTTATCACATAGTGCATGCTACCCTGATAAGGCGCCAGAAGCTGGCAGAACAGATCCCTGTTCTTTTCGAATACAATCAGCTGGTATTCTGCCAGAAAACGCCGGAAATCCATAATATGGTTCTGCCTGTAATATGTAAACAGCCCCTTGCTGATAAATGCAATCCTTATGCTTTTTCCGGTATAACCCTGAATAATTGTTGCAACCGGAAGTTCAATCTCTCTCCCTTTTAAATAAACTTCCACTGTGACAGCTTTGCCAAGCAGCTGCATCTCTTCTTCATACTCTGTCAGAACCGGCTGCTGTCCGCTGGCAATATACTGGTTCAGCCCCAGCGGATTGGATGCAAAATGTTCTACAATCCGTCTGCCGATCAGCCTGCGCAGCTCCGTCAGATTTTCATCATGCGCCACATCATCCCTTGCCAGCCGCAATGTCAGGAATTTTTTCCGTAAATGCAGATGATACGTCATATGCCTGAGCCACTCCGGTTTTAACCCCAGATCTTTCTTTTCATCGGTCACAAGAAACCCCTGCTGATACAGGCAGGATGTCCCGATCAGTCCCTGATGTTTAGAATTATAAATCCAGATACACCCCTCCATCAGTTCATCCATGATACGAATCGATATGATTCCAAGAATATCCGCGAACGGATTGTCCATGATATGATTCTGTTCCCGCAGCGTCACGCTTTTTTCATCAAAGGAAATCTGAATGGGAAATGGCTGATACAGCATATAGTGCTGTACTGCGTGCACCAGCCTCTGAAGGGACAGATTCTTCGCATATTTCGGCCGTAACACCAGCGTAATTCTGGTTCCGGACTGTTCGCGGTTGGAATTGATATATTCCATTGTTTCCGCCCCTTCTATCCATTTTGCGGTAACCGGTTCTAACGTCTGGCGATCCGTAACATTCCACGCGGTATTTACCGATTTGTCCTTTCTCGACTCAATCAACAGTGCCCGTGCAACCATAAAACCGGAAAGCATACCGACTCCAAACTGCGCCACCGGTTCATAGTGAAGCTGCTGTGTAGAAAAATCCTCGCTCTGATAAAAACTCACTCCGATTTTGGCGACATACTGCTCAATATCCCTGGCATTGATTCCGATTCCGTTATCCTCAAACACCAGACGCTGCGTTTCGGAATTATACTGAATGGAAATTTGAGGAGAATACGGATTTCGCATGGAATTTAAGGCTCTTGCCTCCTCCATCTCCAGAAACTCTGTTCCCCAGCTCCATTCCAGCGCCGCCCTGGTATTGCATGCATCAATGGCATTTTGAAGAAACTCCCGGATATAGGCATCCGGATCTCCGTAAAACTGCGTACTTGCAAAGGTCGATATGATATTTTCCTGATCCATACCTACTTTGCACTGTTTCATAGCTGTTCCTCATTTAATAAAATTGCCTGAACCACAAACCGCTTATCTGCCTGTCTGCTCACACAGGTTGATAAAGTCAGCAGATGACTGTCCACCGAAAGCTGGATTTTGTCCTTTACCTCCGGCGAATTCTTGGATTTTTTCACAATGCTTTCAAGATAACTTACACGTCCCTCTTTCGTTGAAAAGTCATTGGTGTGCAGAATATGTGCATCGTCCGTCTTATATGCCGCAAAAATCTCATACACGAGCACCTTTTCCTTTGTATACACATATATATACGGAAAATTGTTAAAAAATGTCTGGTCTTCATAGTTGTGGAGAGAAGCAAACATTGTGTCATTGCGCATATTGTGCCCATACACGACAGTATCAAAATCCGTAAACTCTTTACTGTTTGCCTTCTCTGTATAAATACATCCAGGATATCCCCTGGTACCATTCATATTGTAATTCAGATAATAGGAATCATCACTCGGATGCTGTAACACCGGATAATCCACCCCGGTTCCCGGAATGTAGATCCATGCGTAAATATCCTGATTGACTCCCTTTAATTTTTTCCAGTTTAAATTTTTCTGTGGAATTTCTATTCCTTTTTGTTCCAGTTCGCTGTCTTCGGTCTGCACTTCCTGTGCCACATTCTCCGTCTCAGTCTGCGTATCTGACGGAATATTGATCTGATTATCATTCACCTGATTCTGCAGATCATTTACCTGGGCAGAAAGCTTTTCATATTCTTTCTGTGCATTCTTCTGAACCATCCAGCTTCTTCCAAATATTATGAGTACCACGATCAATACAACTGCCAGAACAATGGTCAGAATTTTATAGATATTGATCGTTCTGTCGTTCTTTCTTTCCTGTCTTTTCATAAAATAGTTTTCTTTCTTTAAAATTGAGGCAGGGCGGCAGATTCCATTCCACCGCCCTCACGTGATGCCATGCATCACCTATCCATAGACCTACATGCTAAATAAAATTGTATCCAGTGAGATTAATTCTTACGTGCTTTTCTTCCGCATACAACAATACCTGCTGCCGCAAATACTGCAACGAACGGAAGTGCCGGAAGCGCTGCCCCGGTTTTCGGAGATGTCTTATAGGAAACAGATCCGGAAACGGATGTTCCTTTCTGACTTCCTGCTCCACTTTTGCCATTGACACGGGCAGAAGAACTCTTTGTGGAAGTATTCCGTACGGAATTCTTTCCATCGGTATAACCATCTGTATAACCGTCATCATAATCATCCTCGAAACTGTCCTCTCCATCGTCATAAGACTGTGGATAGTTTACTGTCACATTCTGATTTACACTAACCGGATTATACTGATTATTGGTCTGTGAGTTGTTCTGGTTGTTGTTGTTTGTCTGGCTGCTGCTGTTGGAATTGTCATTTACATTGGAATTTGTATTTGATCCCTGGGAATTTTCATCCTTTGACGGATCTGTTGTAACGGTAGGATTCACATTTGAACTGTACCTTACAACTATAACCGGTGAAAATGAATACAATGTAACCGTGACTTTGCCATTGGAAACGCTGTCCGGCTTTACAGTCTGCCAGCTTCCGCTTTTTAATTTATGTAATACATAAACATTGTCTCCAGCCTTAATTCCACTTGCACAAATCGTTACTTTGATTCCTTTGGATGTATTCGTTGCAGACGGAACACTGATATCAGACATGGCCATGACGGTTGCACTTCCGTTCTGTGCACTTGCCACAGCATTTGCCTGACGGTTTCCCTCGCGGTAAACATCTTTGTCCACACCCTTGGAAGAAACCGTGATAAGCTCATTGTTTGCATTATAACCGCTGCTTTCAACGGTTGTTGCCTTATTCAGCTCATTGGTTCTTTGAACCAGTGCCGTATCACTTGTTGGTGATGGATCTGCAAACACGGTTGTGCCCATTGTAAATACCAGCATCATAGCTGTCACAACTCCTGTGAAAATTTTCTTTTTCATCGCAATCTACCTCCTTTCCACGTAATATAAACTGCATGTAACTCTATCTATATCAAGTGCGCGCGCACTGGATACCTTATTGTACGGGTGTATAAAACACCTTCATAATGAGTTCTTCCATGGCATCTTCATCGACATGGTACTCCTCATACCGTTTCCCGTCAATCGGCTTTCCCTCCACCGTTTTTCCGGGAACCGTATACATCTGGTCTTCTGAAAAACCGTAATTCATCAGCTGCTCAATCATACTTGTGAAATCCACACTGGTTACCAGATAATCGGAAACAGAATTGTAAATTTCTGTCACCTGATCCGGGTTTTCTGTGGATACTTTTTTTAATTTATCCATATAGGCAACAATATACTGTTCTTCGCGCTGCAGACGCTTTGTTGCACTGTCATATTCTTCGGTATCCCTTCCATGCAGGTAATAATAAGCCTGCGTCCCATTCAGGGTTACTTTTTGCCCTTTCTTCAAATTCACACCGGCTTTTGGAAACGAAATATCCTGCTGTACAGTCACTTCCACTCCTCCCACAGCATCATTCATCTGTGGGATTCCCCCCATATTCATCGCAAGATAACCGCTGATCGGAATATTTTGAAACAGGCCGGAAACCGCATCCACGGTTTTGCTGCAGCTGAGGCGCTTACCGTCCCCGAATGCATGCTGCAAACAGATCTGCGTTTTAAGCGGTCCCATATCAATACCTTCTTCATCACACAATTCGATATCTGCCATCGTGTTTCGATTGATGGAAATGACCTGCAGCTGCTCTGTTTTGTTGTTTACAACAAGAAGAAACAGTGCATCGGACTGCCCGCCTTGGGTATAATCGCTGCTTTGCTGTACCGGACCATCGATATCAACCCCCATCATGAGGTAGGTTTTGATATCTGTATTATACAGATACTCTTTTCCCTGATAAGCAACTACACCCTCCTGCCACTTTTCCTGACCGGAATCCTGTGTGGTATCTGTCTGCCCCGCAACCTGCTGCTCATAAGAATTTT
>ERZ1027044.673-NODE-673-length-17061-cov-8.362166_pt1 | contig 17061 bp, 6 predicted proteins | sample MGYA00519433_ERZ1027044 | MGnify/ENA primary metagenome ERZ1027044 (study PRJEB26926, sample SAMN06164589) | human gut metagenome | biome: ENVO:00009003; feature: ENVO:2100002; material: ENVO:00002003 | host: Homo sapiens | place: USA | collected 2012 ... | reverse complement strand
TTCCAAAAATACGGAATTTATCATTCTTGAAAAACAACTGAGGTTTCACCATCAGGTTCAACCCTCCCTCGAACATCACCGCAACGGCCATCGGCAATACAGAACGTTTTTGCAAGGTATCCGACGGATTCATACGAAATGTAACAAGAGCACTCCCTCCTATCAACGCACCAAAGTCCGGAGTATAACTCGGTCCTCCCAATATATTATAATGTATGTTGCGTTTGGCCACCTTCCGGCGTCTTAATTCCTTTTTTGAAAGTTGATGAGCAATGGTGTCCTCAGGATAACAACTCATGTCATTTCCTTGTGCCGCCACATTCCAAGAGCAAAACAGACACAGGAGCAAGCTAAGTAATATTATTTTCATAAATAGTCTATTGTCTGCAGAAAGTTCATTCTCAAAAAACTTTCCTTGATGAATAAGTTTTCAAAAATACAAAAGTCCTATCAATAAATAACAATACATTGAATTTGTTTTAATTTAGTTCAAAATTCTTCACTTACTTTATAATGTATAATGTGCCACGCTATACCCTCATTGTAATTGACACTATTCAATTTCCTGTATTCCTCTTTTCTTTCCCATCTTTAGCTTCCGCCATAATCTCAGTTCATTATGTATTCAGAGTCAGTATTCCCTAATGAGAATGGCAAACTCCGCAGTCTTTTGCCGAAGTTTGCCATTCTGATTCTCTTCTTTGTATTTTCAATATAGCTATTATTATAAACTCTTGAGTCCCGATCCTGGTATCCATTTCCTTCAGGATTCAATTCTCCTCCAATACGAAGAAATAAGTTACAGATAGCATCAGAACTTAGAAAAATCCACTTCTTCCACACCGCTCAAGTCATGCAAAGTCACCTCTTCCGCGCCATTCATTCCCACCACCACGGTATAGGGCGGATCGGTAGTATAAGTATGGCTGCTGCCATCGGCGTACTCTTCCGACTTCCCGTCACCCCATTTGATGAGTCCGGTCAAGTCGCTTCCCCGGAACCCGGGAATGCTGAACATACGGTTGGAATGGACAATAGTGATACGTTTTAATGAACTCAATCCTGCCTGCACCACCTCCACCTGCTGTTTTGCCTGTCCGCCTATGATAGTGATAATAGCCGAGCGTGATGCCTCTTCGGGATTGGCTTCCACGACAAAGCTCAATGGATAAGCCGTCAGTCCTCTTCCTTTCAACGCTTTCCTTATCCATGTTTCCGAACATTCCACATCGAAAGTCTCTACATTGGTATTCAGTTCAAATCCCAAGACTCCTCCTTTTTGAGGCATATCGTATTCTTCCCGTGCCACAAGGACCGCATCTTTCTGCACCTGCACGATATTCACCTTTTCCCTGATTCCTTGCAGTTCGTTGACGAAGTATATTTCTGCCGTTCGTGCGTCATATCCCTCGTTGGGCAACACGGTGATGCGGCGCGAATAAGAAGAAAGTGTCTTGGTCTTGACTTCCGTCAACCAATCCACATCGGGCAGCACCATTTCATAATCCACATTGCTACGCAACTCTATGACAATCTCTCCACCACCGCTGGACACCGTATATTCTTCCTTGGAAAGCAACAATAAGCTGCCTCCCTCCTGATAGACCGTGACCGTGCTCTTCAACGCACCGCTGCTGAAGACAATCCGCCCCTGACGGTTCTTGCCTTCTTCATTGGGAGATATGTCGAACTTCACCTCCGAAGTGGTGAGCGCGCGAGGAGCACCGGTACGAGCCGATACAATCCACCCGGCAGCCTCTTCTTCCACCTCGTATTCAAACGTCACATTAGCCTTTACCTCTACCGTTATTTCTCCTCCTTTGGTGGCAACCTCTATCTTGTCAGCTGTCACCGTCAAGGCATCGTTCTGTTTTTGCGTCACAGTAATCTTCTTCTGCACCGTTCCAACCCTTAAAATCAGAGTCGCATTCCGTTCATTGTAATCCTCATTCTTTTCGGCACTTACGGTCACAGTAGCGTTGCCAGCTTTGCCCGAAGCAGGCGACACGATGCACCACGGTTGGTCACTGGTTGCAGTCCAATCCGCTGACGCCTTAAAACCGACCGCAACCGTTCCTCCTTCCGCCACAATGACCGGCGGAATTTCAGTATCCAACGTAATGGAGGGGGCAACCGGCTTTTCCGATTCGTCAGAACTACTGTCCGAACAAGCCACAAGCAACATGAGCGCCCACAAGACGAGAAGTATATTATATCGTGAAGTTTTCATACGAATATTCTTTATGGTATTTATGAATCATTAATCTTATTACCTCTATTGCACAGGAGCTCCCACCTTGAACTTCAATTCCTTGGTCATGTCATGCAGTTGCAAACGCAGCAGGTAAGTGCCGGCAGACAGTTTCCCGGTGTCAATGCTCACCTGCCGTTCCTGCACCTCGCACATCCGGCTGAAATCGCTGCCATCGGCACCAAACACTTGCACCACGGTTTCGGCAGGCACTTGCAGTGTCAGCAATCGGGTCCGGTTGTTATAGGTCAGTGAGGTCTCCTTTTCCAAACTTACCTCCTCACTCAGGATAAAATCCCACACACAGCCGTCTTCCTCGTTTCCTTTAACCCACTCTATCTTTTTTGTCTGCGTATGAGTCCAATAAGCCCTGATACGGTCGCCGGAAGTAATGGGGCGGGTAATAGTCACCTGTACTCCGGGCAACATATAGCCGGAACCGGAAGGTAATTGACTTGCCATTAAAGAATAAAGATCTTCTTTTATATTTCCATTCTTATCGACATGAGCCAAACTGATTTTACCCGTAAAAGGAAGACTACCATAATAGCCAAGGAAACCGACATCCAGCGAGAAAGGCTTATTGACTTCAAACACCTTTTCCGAAGAAGTGATTCCCCGGTAATTCTTACCGTCCGTATAACACATGAAACGAAAATCTTCCACGCCTATACCTCCTTCATCCTTCTTCAATCCGATAAGTGCCGATTGATATTCATTATAGTGGCCGCCGGAAGCGCCTGCTCCCTGTTCAACGGGGTCGAGAGCCGACAAGAGATAGTAGCCGTTTCCCCAGCCGCTCCATCCCCAGTTCACTCGGAAATAGTTTTCAGTGTCATAACCGTCGAGCACAAAGGCATGAGCGCCTTCACTGCTGCCGCCGGTATAAATGACCGGACGCCTTTCATCCAGTTCGCCTTTCATTATCCGCATCCACTCGGCAAAGGAATAATTACTGCGCACTATGTAACGTCCGTCCTTGTCATATCCCATGTAAGTCTGTAGTCCTTTCACTACATCGGTCACATAAGCGCCTGTACCTTCCCCCCCTATCGGGCCGAAATCAGACGAAATCATGAGTGCACAGTCGCGCATCAGAGTGGCTACGGCATTTCCGGCAGTCGAAGAAAAAGATTGCGCGTAGCTGAGCGGCATATTGTCCCAGTCATAGGCATGTCCTAAAGACTGTGCAGCAATGTATCTCTGGTGAGTCCTCGTAGTGTAAGCCGGCAAAGTGCCACTACCCGCCTTGGGCCACTGATGATATCGCATGACAATAGCAGTAGCGGTGGCAGTGCAACCGGTATAGGTCTCCTTGCCGGCAATGTGCGGGCACAGCCAATTGTAAGGATTGGCCTGATCCCATTTAGCCGTCTCCAATTCTACCACCGCTTGTCCGGCACGGACCGTCGTCCAGCGTTGAGCCAGACTGTTGCTTTGCGTCGAACCATACGTCGGAGCACGACGTTTCTCCGCTATCTCTTCACTGATTCCCTGCAACCACAACTTCAGGTTGACAGGCAAATCGGTCTGTGGAAAACTACTGTCGAACGAATAGCCCAACACAGGCATTACCGCATCATCGCCCGCCACAATGACGAAGCCCTCGCTGCCGGTACAGCCGAACACATAATAGGCAGGAGCCTCTCCCACTGCCCGGGCAGACACAGCTTCATCCGTAACAAGCAACCGCAAAGAAGAAAAGGCGGAACGCTGCGGATGTCCCTCCTTGAAAAAGGTAATAGCCAACTCTTGAGCCTTCTCTACCGGAATATTGTCTGCCCACAAGAAAGTAGGCAGCAAACTGAATAAAAACAACAGCAAGTGTCTCATAGAACTAAAATATAAGGCAATGAATACTAAGGCTTACCAATTACTCTCCAACAGAAAAAACCAAGAAAAAGAATAGTCGGCAATCCCGATTACAAATATAAAGAAATCTATTATCTTTTGTGAATTATCGCATTTATTTATGCTCTATCAGCAAGAAAAAATATTTGCGAGACACTTCATCAGGGTGGAACGATATCAAGAATCCTCCTTCGTTCTGCAAACTTTTGGATGCATTTACATGCTTTTTATTTCTTATCGTTTCCATCTTGATTAATTAATACTTAAATTTGCCTCGCTAAAAAGACCTAAAACAAATCTAATATGAGAATAAATGTATTTTGTATCCTCATTTTCTGTTGTGTTTTCTTTTGCTATGGAAATCATATTCACTTTAAGCACATTAATGTAAAAGACGGTTTGTCGCAAATCACCGTCCTTTCCATTTATCAGGATGAAGTAGGAACATTGTGGTTTGGTTCCAGCGAAGGACTGAACAGATACAATGGCGACAAGATAGATATCTATCGTCCTTCGCAAAACGACAACGGCCTTACCCACAATGAAATCAGCGCCATTTGCGGAGACAAGAGCGGAAGCATCTATATCCGATCCATCTATGATTTGATAAAGTTCGATATAGAAAAAGAAAAGTTTACCTGCATCCTTCCAAATGCAGCCCATACCATGTATTGCTATAAAGATACATTATGGCTCGGGTATCGGAACGAATTGCAATACTATCTGAAAAGTGACGGAAAAATACACCACGCTGCTACCTTGGACAATAAATTCAGTATTGGAAACTCTCTAATTATAGACAAGGATTACATCTGGATGGGACATAAGCAAGGTGTTTCATTAATATCCCGTAAAGATTATAAAACAATCAAGACCATCACGGGCATCTCTCATGTTTCTTCCATCTACAGAGACAGCCGAGGAAATATATGGGCCGGCACTGTGCAGGATGGTCTATACCGTATCAGTCCGCAGGAAGAAATAACACATTACACCGATAGCAACCGTTTATCCAATAATCAGATAAGAACAGTTCAGGAGGATAACAACGGACATATTTGGGTGGGAACTTTCAATGGTCTGAACCATTATAACCCAAATTCCGATACATGGTCCGCCCATCTGCATCAAGATAATATAGACTACGGACTCAGCCATAACTCTATCAACTGCTTATATAAAGACCTGCAAGGAACAATCTGGATAGGAACTTATTTCGGTGGAGTAAATTACTTTAATCCTGATACCAACACGTGTCGGTTTTATGGTTCGGGAGCAACAGGAAACCATTTCCTGAGTTTTCCTTTTGTCGGCAAGATGGTAGAAGACAGGACGGGGAACCTTTGGATATGTACGGAAGGAGGAGGATTGAATCTGTTCAACCGAACTACCCGGACCTTTGAGAAATTCTCTTATCATGCCAATGGACTGCCCGGAACAGCTCATAATAATATGAAATGTATCTATTATGCCAAGGAAAGAAACAAACTATACATAGGTACGCATACAGGCGGTCTCGCCGTCTTCGACATTACCCGGAAACAGTTCCGTACGCTAATTCCTTCTCAAAACAACCCGACTTCACAAGCCGGAAATATCGTCAACGAAATACAACCTTATAAAGACAAGCTTATTATACTGACGCAAGCCGGTGTCTACCTTTTCAATCCCGAGCAAGAGACATTCTCCCCCCTCACCCACAATGAGGACATCAATAAGCTTCTCTTCCGTCCCTATCAATTCGAAACCTTTCTTATTGACAGCAAAGAAAGATTATGGCTGGCCGATTCAAAAGGAGGACTTCTGTGTATCCACATGACGGACAACAGCCTCCATCGCTATTATACCAATGCGCAAGACTCTTCTTCCATCGGCAAATTCAGGATAGTGGATATCATGGAAAACAGCAAAGGCGAGATATACTTTGGTACCATCGGCTCAGGCTTATTCAAATATATCCCCGACAATGATTCCTTCTGTCAATATGGATTAGGCAATAATGCGCTGCCTAGCGATTATTGCTACTATATCTGTGAATCTCCCATTTACCGCCATCTACTGATTCTACACAGCAAAGGATTCTCCCTCTTCGATCCCGAAACCGGTAAAAGCAAGCATACATACAATTTATTTCAAATGGGATATTGCCAGGGGTCAAGCATTTATTTCGCACAAAATGGAGAAACCTTTATCGGCGGAGTAAACGGCATGCTTTCTTTTTTCGAAGAACAACTCTACCACAGCAACAATAATTATCATATCTATTTTGATCAGTTGTGGGTGCATAACACACGCGTACTGCCCGATGATGAAACCGGAATCCTCTCGCAAACACTCTCGCAAGTAAAAGAAATCAGGCTTTCACACGACCAGAACAATCTAATCTTCGAGTTTTGTTCCTCCAATTATACGTTGAACGAAGACATCATTTATGAATACAAATTAGAAGGCTTTTCCGACCATTGGATTCCTACCCATTCACAGTCTATTTCCTACACCAATCTCAGTCCGGGCATGTATCGTTTAACCGTTCGCGAACATCAAGGTACGCACAGTATCAGCCTCAACATCTACATCGCTCCTCCATTCTATGCCACTTACTGGGCATTTATGATATATATATTGTGTGTGATTGGTATCATGTACCTCATCATTTATATCAAAACCAAACAAACCCAACTTCAGACCTCACTCCAATTCGAGCGCAAAGAAAAAGAACGTACAGAAGAGCTAAATCAGGTCAAACTGAGATTCTTCACCAACATTTCACATGAGTTCCGCACCCCTCTCACACTGATTATCGGACAGATTGAAGTGTTATTGCAGTCAAACAAGCTTGCTCCCACCATCTATAATCGTATATTGCATATCTATAAGAACGCGTGGCACATGAGAGATCTCATTTCAGAACTTTTAGACTTCCGCAAACAGGAACAAGGCTACCTGAAACTGAAAATTGAACATAAGGATATCGTCCCTTTTATAAAGGAAATATATATGTCCTTTTATGAATATGCCGCCACCCAGCAAATCAATTACCGGTTTGAATGCCCGGAACAGGAACTCAAACTATGGTTTGACCCGGTACAACTGCAAAAAGTCATATTCAATCTGATTTCAAACGCCTTTAAATATACCCCAAAAGGAGGTAAAATCAATGTGAGCATCAGCAGTACAAACACACAGGCTCATATAAGTATAAAGGATAATGGTTCCGGCATTCCGCAAGAAGCAGTCAACAAAATATTCGAGCGTTTCTACCAACTGGAGAATGGTGCCAACAAATTCACGCTCGGCACAGGAATCGGACTAGCACTTTCCAAAGGAATCATCGACCTGCATCATGGAAACATCCATGTAAAAAGCGAACCTGAACAAGGAAGCGAATTCATTATTGACCTGCTAAAAGGAAATTCCCATTTTTCACCCGAAGACATTGCGCATACCCGCCTGACCACGGATGACAGCAGAGATATCAACAAGCCGCTCGACCTGACAGAAATGCCCGTTGAAGAAGTCCTTCCCGTTGTACCGGATACAGACAGTGGAAAACCTGTGCTCCTCATAGTGGAAGATAATAAAGAAATGCTGGATTTGCTGAAGAGCATATTCGAATCCATGTATGAAGTACACATTGCCCAAAACGGCAAGGAAGGATTACAAATGGCATATCAGGTACATCCCAGCCTCATTATCAGCGATGTGATGATGCCGGAAATGTCGGGTAAGGAATTATGCTACAAAATAAAAAACAGTATCGAACTATCTTATATCCCCGTCATATTGCTCACAGCACAGGTATCTGAACAATATACAATAGAAGGATATATGTTCGGTGCAGACGATTATATCACCAAGCCCTTTAATGTGAAAATTCTCATAGCACGCTGCAGTAACCTTATTAAGACTCGGCAACAAATGCTGGAACGGCTTAAACAGCCTATTGCCAACAAACAAGAAGCCCCGGACACCATTAACATAAACGACCGACAACTATTGGAAAAAGCGACACAAATAATTAAAGAGAATTTTGAAAACCCGGAGTTTGACATGAATCTTCTCGCCTCTGAGCTTGGAATGGGACGCAGCAAACTATATACGAAATTAAAAGAAATAACCGGACTGACTCCCAACGAGTTTACTCTCAAGTTAAAACTGGAAGAAGCCATGCATTTATTAAACAATGCACCTCATCTCAATGTGACGGAAATTTCCTACCAGCTCGGATTCTCTTCGGCCAGATACTTCAGCAAATGTTTCAAAACATTCTATGGTATTGCTCCTTTGAATGTACGTAAGAATGCTAATCCATCCGCAAAAGAGGAGTAGAAGACAATAGGGGAGAAAATAAATAGGGGTGTATCAAGACGTTCTAATGCTGTCGCTTAGCCCGTAGGGGCGAGGTTCGCTCGCCCGAAAACAGCTTGCTTTGTGTATTCGGGCAGGCAAACCCTCCCCCTACAGTTGACAATTTAATAGACCGTTTTAGTTTTGACACACCCCAAACCTAACCGTAATCCAACCTTTTACCTCAACAATTAAGATATTTGTTTAATCCCATCCCGGATTCTGTGTTATCTCTTTGTTCTTACCAATCACATTAACAGGTATAGGATGATAATAATGCTTATTTTCATCAAACGAGCGATTTTCCCAGTCGGTGCCGGCAAACACATCAATATAATGTTTTCCGTTCAATTCAAACAGCTTCACACGTTCAGGATCAGCCTTGCCTTCTGACGGATTAAAACGAGGATTATCAAAATCTGACGGTTCAAAACGCATACCCAGTACACGATTTGCCAAACGCTTGCCCCATTTCCAACGCATCAAATCCTGATAGCGAGTATCTTCAAAACACAGTTCAACACGACGTTCACGACGAATTTCAATAATAAGGGAAGACAAACCTTCAGCCGCATATTTCGGGTCCATTACAGGATTCAGGGTCAAGTGAGGCATTCCGGCACGATCACGAATCACATTGACAGTCCGGTCTAAATCAGACTGTGTAATTGTTCCCAATTCAGCTTTTGCCTCTGCCAAATTCAATAAGACTTCAGCATAGCGCAACAATGGAGCGTCATGTGTCTCGTTACCATAACCTTTCATATCTTGCTCGGCAATATAATACTTAATAACATGATAACCTGTAGCCGATTCCCAACCTGTCATTCCCGCTACCCGAGGGAAGATAAACTTGTCTTTATTGTACAGAATTTCTTTTGAGTGACGAGGATCAAGCACAATCTGAGTCAAACGCGGGTCACGGTTATCCAAAACATTCTCATACTCATCATCATTAAAAGTCTCACTCAAAGCAACAGGTTTAGCACTTCCATCCGGTTCGATGCAAAGGAAGTCGTCTACAAAATCCTTTGTAGCACCATTACCCGAAGCAACCAAATAACCGCACAAACGATGTCCCAACAAACCGGCTACATACTTTCTAAACAGAATCACTTCTTTATTATCAGTCAAATCATCACTGGTAAATAAAGTGGCATAGTCTCTATCCGGATTTCCGGTATTATAGATTTCATATTTCTTCATTGCCATCAACGCTTCAGATGCTTTCACAGCTTCCTGCAAGAAGTTTTCATAATCACCCAGTCCATGGTATTTTCTATAAGTACCTTCGTAAAGGCAAATACGTGATTTTAATGCCAATGCTGCACCTTTTGTCACACGCACCCCTTTATTACCCCAGTCTTCCGGCAAATAGTCGCAAGCCTTATTGATATCTTCCAGAACATGGTCCATCACTTCCTTGCGGGGAGTACGCGGCCCATACAGTTCTTCAGAATCCGTAGTCAAAGGAGTAGTGATATAAGGGACATCACCATACATCTGCACTTTATCCAAATAGAACCATGCACGAAAGAAATAAGCCTCACCTGCATACTTGTTTCTGATATTTTCTGCTATTCCCACTTTCTCATAATTAGCAAAGAAAGTATTGATGCGGCGCAGCAAAGTCCAATACCACCCTCCGGCAGTCGGGTCATTGGGAACCGTCTCTTTTCCGGCTGCAATCTTTGTATACGAAGTATGGTTTGAGTTACTCTTCGAAACATAGTTATCAGTCTGTACATCCTTCCAGAAATAATCCGCATAACTACTATTCCATGCACCCAGGGTATGTCCTACCATAAAACGGTAATAACTGTCATTTCCGGCTTCATTGTAAATACCGTTATTATAGACTTCAAGGTCACTTTCGGTCTTCCAATAGCTATTGTCATTCAAGTCGTGTGTCGGATTTCTATCCAAAAAGGAGTCATTACAAGAAACACACATCAATGATACAGCCGCTAAAGCTGCTATATTTAATATTATTTTTTTCATCTTGTCTACTAAATTTAGAATGTTACGTTTAACCCGAATGAATAAGTACGCTGGAACGGATATACCATAGTACCATTCTTACCTGCCGCTTCAGGATCGTAAGCTCCCTTCACATTGGTGAATTCAAACAAGTTCTCAGCACTAAAATAAACACCTGCCTTTGCAACGTGCAGGAAGCTCAACCATGATTTCGGGAAGTCATATCCTACTGTCAGATTCTTCAGACGACAGTAAGAAGCATCCTGCAAATACTTGGTCTGCTTTTGTTGGTTCTTTGTTTCGCGTGCAATAGGACGTGCAAAATATGCATCACGATTATCTTCAGACCATGAGTCCGTAACAAACCATTTCTGAGTATTATAATACTGTGTTGCCACCGGCCAGAAAGGTTGTGAACTCGGCCAGAAATCACGTTTGCCGATACCCTGGAAGAAGACATTCAAATATACATTCTTATAAGACATATTAGCAGTGATACCGTATTGGTAACGCGGAGTAGTGTTACCGATTACTTTCAAGTCACCATGGTCATCTAATGTATTCGAGCCGTTGTTTATCTTCTTATTTCCATCCAGATCTTTATACATGATATCACCGGGAGCCCAGTTAGCACCTAACTTAGACTGGTCTGCATGGTTTTGCACATCAGTGTCCGACTGATAGAAACCTTCTGTTTCATATCCCCATATTTCACCAATCTTCTGACCTACATAATAGTCACTTAATGTTCCACTCGGATTTTCATATTTAGTAATTTCAGCCTGTGAATCCGAAAGGATAAAGCCTAAATCATAAGAGAAGTCATTGCCAATACGGTCATTCCATTTAACGGATACTTCCCAACCGCGAGTGCGTAGCTCCGCTTTGTTGGCAGGAGGAGCTGTTGTTCCCAATACTTCAGGATATTCCACTTTAACAAGCATATCCGATGTTGTTCTCTGATACCAGTCAAAAGAGAAGTCCAAACGTTGGTTCAACATTGTAAAATCAAGACCAATATTAAAGGTAGAAGCTTTTTCCCAAGTCAAGTCGCTGGATACCAAGCCTGCCGGATTGATATACAAAGATTTCTCACCGTCTACAAACAGCCAGTTTCCTGCTGTACCCGAAGCCATAAAGGGGATATACGGATAATATTTAGTGTTACCCGACCAACTGCTGGCTGTCAACAACTGATTACCCAAGATACCGTATGAAGCACGTACCTTCAAGTTATCCAACCAAGAACGGGTAGATTCCATGAAAGCTTCTTCCGAAACACGCCATGCTCCCGAGAATGAAGGCAGGAATACAAAACGATTATCGGACGGGAAGCGGGAAGTTCCGTCATAACGGCCGTTCACTTCAAATAGATAACGGTTATTATAGATATAATTCAAACGGAAGAAACCGCCGCGTAATGCCCATTCATAACCGCTTTCACTAACAGTTTGCATACCGGTACCCAAGCTCATTGAAGGTAAATCCTGAGATATAAGGTCCTGACGGGTAGCAGTAGTTGTATTATACTTAGTCAATTCCTGATTGAAACCTAACATGGCTTTTACATAATGCTTTTCTGCAAAAGTGTGTTCGTAGTCTGTATAAGCATTGAAAGAATAATAATCTTTATTACCGTTCACCCACGAATAACTGTTGTTATTGGTATTACCTTCCGTCTCAACAAAAGCATTGGTAATCATATCCACTTTCTTACGATGTTCGGCACTGCGGCTGTAATTCAGGTTATAAGTAAAATCCACACGTGCATGCCAATCTTTCGTAAAAGTAAAATCCGCACTACCTGTCAACCAGATATCATGTACTTTCTTCTTGTCACGACCTCCTTGTTCCAACAAAGAAATAGGATTCTGGTCATCGAAATATTTACCGGCATATTGGTCAAGTTCCGGATAACGTGCATCACCTCCCCACGGACGAGCCATACGTGTCGGAGTTGAAAATACCATCTGCTGCCAAACATCATCTTTATATTTATGAGGCTTATCGGTAGTAGTATAGTTATACAATACTTTAGCCCCCAGCTTCATCCATGGAGTCGTTTGATTATCTACAGACAAACGAGTATTCAAACGCTGATAGCTGTCTTCCCCCACTTTATACATCCCAGATTGATTTACATAACCTACAGAAGTATAAAATTTAGTCTTTTCATTACCTCCCGAAATATTTATATTATGGCGATGAGAAGGAGTATATTTCTTCAGCATTAAATCGGTCCAATCAGAATGACCATAATAATACATAGTACCGTTCAGCACTTCATATTCAGGATTATTAGCCGGATCATTAGCATAATTCTTCATTTTTTCCACTGTATCCGGATTATACATCACATCCAAATTAGCATTTGTCATTGCCCGATTTACAAATTCGGCATGTTCCCAACTTGTGTCGACCATCTCCGGCAATACAGTCGGTTTAGAGAATGCCACGTTACCGGAATAAGATACAGTAGTCTTCATATCCGAACCTGCATTTTTCGTAGTTACCAAAATAACACCATAAGCAGCACGTACACCATAGATGGCAGATGCAGCCGCATCCTTCAAGACCGTAACGTTGGCAATATCATTCGGATTAATCATGTCAAGATCCATTTCCACACCGTCAACCAATACCAATGGGCTGCCACCATTTATAGAAGTAGTACCACGCACATTCAGTGTTGCTCCGGTACCCGGCTCACCACTACTCGGCGTAATCTGCAAGTTAGGTATAGTCCCCTGCAATGCACTGGTAGACGAAGTGATGGGACGTGATTGCAAAACTTTTGCATCAACAGTTCCCACAGAACCTGTCAAATTCACTTTCTTTTGCGAACCATACCCCACAACCACTACTTCATCCAAAGCCTGGCTGTCTTCTTTCAATTTGATAGTAAAGCTAGTTTGATTTCCAACTTTAATCTCCATACTCTGATAACCGATATAAGAGATTTGCAGAATAGCTCCTTCAGGTACATTGCTCAGGGTAAACTTTCCTTCAAAATCGGTTATCGTACCGTTTGTCGTACCTTTTACCATCACATTTGCACCGATAATAGACTCTTGTGAATCCATCACCACACCGGTAATAGTCTTACCTTGTTGCGCAACAATGGCCACTGATGCCACATCCGATTTAGCCGGCAGCAAAGATGTCTTCGCTGCATCCGGACTTGCAAATACACTCACATTTGCCAACAGCATTGATGTAGTGCACATGAAGAATCCTTTCTTTCGTAAAAGCAAAGAAATCCGTTTCGATGTTTTTTTCATAATAATAGCTTAAAATTCGTTAGTAGTAAACTTTTTAACAGTACAAAAATAGGGTATGCCCTTCACTAGAGCATACCCTTTTTTTGAGTTCTTTGTACATAAATTAACCGAACGGACTATTTTATACATAACTATGGACGCGAAGGATACATTATCAGCCGGACACTACCGCTTTGCAACGGTTTCTTCAGACGAATACCGATACGCGTATAAGCAGGAGAGTTCACTTCAACAGTCTCCGAATCAAATTCTACCACACCCGGAGCTTCAATATCCACCGTCATTTTTTCTCCTCCCAGCACCAACTCCAAACGATTATTTCCTATCATCTTCCAGTCGGCACGAGTAGTAATAGCTGTTTCAAAAGAAATTCCTGACACTGCTTCAAAACGGTCTTCAATCACGAACGTTCCTTCTCCGGCACGATTATAAGTAAAGGTACGTATCAGCTTTTCCAGTTCAGGTACCGCAGTAGCATAAGCAGATGTATAATCAATCTGAAAGATATCTGTGCCGCCAGTCAGTTCTTTCTTCAACACCACTCCCTGAGCCTTCTTGCCCGACACCTGACATTGTCCGTTGATAAAGGGAACGGGATGACCAAATGAATTTTTAATAGGATATTTATAAGCATTTCCACTGAAATAGTCACCGAGATAAGAGAAAGGTCCACCCATATCGCCTGCCATCGTCTGACTACCCATCACTACTGCATAAGAACCCACATCATTATGATTATGGTTTTCCGCGTTATGCCCTCCCTTTACAGATACGCCCAAACGACAAGTCGAACCGGTAGCAGGGCGGCTAATAATAATGCCTGCTTCATCATAACAAGAATGAAGTTCATCAGCCTCGGCCTTCAATACCTCTTGTATTTCGGGAGTCATTTCCACTTTCCAAGCCTGATGGGGGAACATGCCGATGGTGTGCAATGAAAGATTATCCATACCGGGTATTTCATATTTTTCTTCATAAGGAGCTGTACCCAACACATTATCACAATAGTTTGTAATAAACCAAGAAGGTGAAACACCTGCACGACAGTCGGCGTAGGCAGGGCAAACCTGATTCATGATCTGAATCTTCTTTCCATATTGTGCAATACGGGCAAACTTAGGAGTACGGAAGAAATCAATCTTCCCTTTCGTAGCACGACAAATTTCTTCACGCAACAAGATAAACGAGCAAAAACCATAATTATAATATCCTACCCCCTCACTGCAATATCCGTCATCACTATATCCCTTCATTCCATATACATAATACTTCTCAGCAGCAGCCACAAAGTAAGCACGCTCTTCCTTGTCCTGCAACAAAGCAAGTGCAGCTCCTGTCACGCCGGCCAAGCACACCGAGTTCCAGTTATTCGTGACAGTAAACCAATAAAAAGGTTTTGTTTCTTCCAAACAACGGTAGATAGGGCGGAACACCTTCTCACGGAAAGCACACATCGCCAAAGCTTTCGTTTCGGCCGGCAAGCGGTCATCCAATAAATAAATACATTGCGCCAATGTATTTCCGGCGGTAGCAACAACCAAATCCACATAATAATCAGTTCCATGATAGTTATGCAAGTTACGGTCATGTGCAGGAATTGACCAAGGCTTCTGGTGACAGAGCTCTTCCACCCCTTCACAAATCGCCGGAATAAACCGTCGCTTATTTTCCAAACATTCCGCCAATACCAATCGCCACAAATATTGATAACGGGCATTCATCATGTTCTCTCCCGGCAGACGAATCTCGGTCTTATTAAGATGCAAATAAAGCGAATCTACAAAAGGCGGCATTCCGTCCTTCAGGCTGGTATGAGCCTCTTCAATTAATTTTCGAGCTTCAGGAGTATTCTTCATCTTATCCCAATAAGTACGATCTTTATAAGTTACTCCGATACCTTCCGGTTTTTCCGGTAACATGTCGGCTATCTCACGAATACGTTCTGCCGAAATATTATTTCCATGTATCTCGTCTTTTGCCATCCGGTAAACCTCTGTCCCTGCCAGCAAAAATGCACCCGGGCCATACACCTCTGTCATTTCACGGGTTACTTTTTTGGGGTCAGCACCAATAGGCTGCACATAGCCCAATTTACCATCTTCCTCTACTGCCCCTACCAAAGCTTTCCAGCCCTTTTCCACTATGGGAAGGAATTCTTCTTTCGACAACAATCCTTCGTTGATGCCGTATGCCAAAGCATAGACAAAGAAACCGGAACAACTGGTTTCCGGAGAAGAATAAGAATGAGGGTCCAGCATACTGGCTCTCCAAAAGCCGTCAGACTGTTGCAAGGTGGCTACACGAGTAGCCAGTTCCACAAACAGGTTCTCATAAAAAGTTCTGTATTTATTTCCCGCAGGAAGTTCACGAAGAATTTCGACCAGTCCACCCAATACCCATCCGTTTCCTCTCCCCCAAAACACCTTCTCACCATTGGCCTCTTTTTGAGTAAAGTAACGATGGTCTCTATAAAACAAACGGGCATCCTTATCATAAAGGAACTCATAAGTCTCTTTATACTCCTTATCCATAAAACGGAGAAATTTCTTATCACCGGTAATGTTATACAAACGGGCATAAACCGGCGGAGCCATAAATAATGCATCGCACCATGTCCATTTTTCTAAAGTGGAAGCATCACCATAATCCAATAAGAAAGATCCTTTAGAAGGATGCTCCATCACCCATTCAGTACGGGCCTTCGTAGGAATCAGCATCTCTTCTTTTCCATATTTACGATAAAGATCCAAATATGTTTGTGCAACACAGATATCATCTGCATGATACATCCGTTTATCCACTTGCCAATAATTGCGTGCCCCCAAGCGCCGCAACCACTTAAAATAAAAATCATCCTGATTTTCCTGCTCCGCCACGGATGCCCATTTAGACAAGCCCAGATAAAACGTAGCATTTACCCAATTCAACGGATCATAGGTAACTTCTTTCATGTGGGCAATTTGCCAGTCGGCAACACGCCTCATTGTTTGTCTTACTTCATGTTTTGAAAAAGAATTTTGTGCATAAGAGCAACATACCACCCAGCACAAAGACAACAAAAATGCTATTCGTTTATTCATAATAATATTTATAGTTTTTTTATTGCTACAAAATTAAAGCTTCAGGTATTCTTTATGTAGCAATATTGTCCTGAGTATATACATTTATAGTACTCAAATAGCCTTTTTACCCCTTCCAAGTCGGAAACTCAGTATAAACACAAAAAAAGCCTCCGAGTCAGTCAAATGACTCGGAGGCTTCCATCAAAAACGGCGGCTACCTACTCTCCCACTGTTACGCAGTACCATCGGCGTGACAAGGCTTAACTTCTCTGTTCGGAATGGGAAGAGG
>ERZ1027044.670-NODE-670-length-17109-cov-9.484168_pt1 | contig 17109 bp, 8 predicted proteins | sample MGYA00519433_ERZ1027044 | MGnify/ENA primary metagenome ERZ1027044 (study PRJEB26926, sample SAMN06164589) | human gut metagenome | biome: ENVO:00009003; feature: ENVO:2100002; material: ENVO:00002003 | host: Homo sapiens | place: USA | collected 2012 ... | reverse complement strand
CGGTAAAGCGTAGAACCTCATGTGTTTATGCAGATCTGAAAGAACTTCATTTACAAATGGAAATCTTAAAGGCAGCATAAATGCAGGCAGATATACAGCGGACTACCTGCAATGTGGGAACCTGCCATATCTGGCATGGAAAAATGCGCATAACTGCGCTGGCCTAAGTTACAGGCGTATCCGCCGATATTTAGTCTGACGCCTAAAGCGTCTGGAAGCACGCGACTTCAGTCGTGTGAGGATAAAGTTTTTAATTCACAACGGAAAAGAAGCACTGCATCGTTACCTTGTGGAAGTAATCATAAAAATTGCAGACTACATTTTCTCAGATTCAGAAAAAACAAAGAAGGGAGTTGACCGAGCCATGGGCGGAGAAGTATTAGAGCTGAAAACAGATAAGCTGATAAATGAAATAAGGCAAGACGTGAAAGAAGAAGTGAAAGCGGAAGTGAAAGAAGAAGTGAAAACAGAGACGAAAGAAAAAATAGTAATCTGTATGCTGAAAAGAGGCAAAAGTACATTGGAAGAAATCGCTGCAGATACACAGATGCCGATTGAGCAGGTTGAAAGAATAAAAAAAGAACAACAGTTATAAAATGAGAAAATGGCAGAGAATTATAGAGGGTTCTCTGCCATTTGACCATACAGGGGTTGATACATCATCTTGTGATTAGAACGAACAACTCACCACATTTGTAACAAATTATAGATTTTTAGCATGAAAAATCAAGGAAAATAAATGCTTTTGAAGTGTATGAAATTTAAAAAAATCGTAAAATTCTTGAGCATTACCCTTGACAAAAAGTGGTGAAAGCACTATTATTAACCATAACAGACAGATTATGTCTAGGAATCTTTACCCAAAAAGAAATAGTTATATTAAGGAAAGGGGAACTATAATCATGACAAAGATTAAAAACACAAAGAAGGGCATGGCAAAAAAGACATTAAGTATGTCACTTGTTGTTGCAATGCTTGCTACTTCTAATGTGCCGGTATGGGCTGCTGAGTTCAGCGATGGTTCTGACGTTGCTGTAACATCTGACGCAGAAGCTTCAGTTGCTGAAACATTCTCTGATGACGTGACAGAAACTCCGGTTGTAGAAGATACTACGGACAATACTGCTGTAGCTACTGCTGCAGAAGTATCTAGCGATTCATTCAGTGTGACTCCAGAATTTACTGATAACGCAAATAATGCTATTAAAGATAATGCTGTAACATGGGGAACAACTGTTAAAGCTAAATTCAAAGTAACCGCTAAAGATAATAAAGCCATTGATTCAAATATTATATTTCATTATGCTTGGAAAGTAAATGGAACTGCTGATTCAGCCACTGATATCGAAACACCTACAAATGAGCAGACGGTAACACGCGCTACTGTAGCAGCTGAAGCAGGAAAGACACTTACATTGTTTGTATATGCTACAGATTCTAATGATAATAACAGAACTGTATGGTCTTACACTTCAGAAGGTATTGCTGTAAAAGCAATTGATGTATCTCAGGTATATCTTAGCGCATCTGTTGATGGAACACATACCTATAATGGAAAGCCTCAGGAAATAGCTAGTTCCGATATTACATTAACATTAAACGATGGAAAACAAACACATGAAACAGTAAAAGCAAATGCTGCAACAGTGGGCGCTAACTTTAAAGTAGTTCAGTCTGGTGATCATACAAATGCAACTAAAAAAGCAACTGTTACTTTAGTTCCACAGGCAGATGGATATACAGGACAGATTTCTACAACATATGAAATTGAGCCAAAAACATTAGATGGTACTAACGACAAGCTCATTTCTGAACATATGGAAGCAACTTTATTAACATCTGCTTTCACTTATACCGGAAAAGTTATTCGTGTAAAAAAAGATGATATTAAACTAATTGATAAAGAGACAAAAGAAGATTTATCAAACTATATTTATGCAGATAAAGATGGATATGTATCTATTTCTGCAGGAAGCGCCAATAATTTAGCAACAAATGTTGACGATGTCGCTTATGCACGTATTAATCTGATTATCGGTACTCCGGAAACTGGTAAATTTAAAAATTACAATATTACTGCTGAAGGAGACAACCATAGAACAATCGAAACAACAAATACTTTCAAAGTAACCAGTAGAGATTTATCAGACGTTAATGTTTCTATAAAAGCCAAAACATATAACGATAAGAAGAAAGTAACCATTGACAAAAATGATATTACATTTACTGATAAAAATGGTAATACTTTAGACCTGTACAAGGATGTTGTTATTACTGTACCGGATAATGCAACCGACATTGGTAGTTACAAAGTAACAATCACTCCAAAAGAACTTAATAAAAATGTTACGGGAACAACTACTGCGGACTTCAATATTGTAGGAACTGATATTTCCGGTGGTACATTTGCAAACGAAAAAAATGGTAAACTTGACAATAAAGAATATACGGGAGAACAGATTGTCATTACAAAAGATGACTTAGGTACTCTTACAATTGGCGGAAAGGCAGTTTCCCCGACCTTATATGAATTAGTAAATGGTACTAATACGAACGTAGAAGATGGCGGTTATGTAATCGTTAAAGGTCTTGGCGATTATGCTGGAAGTGAAAAGAAAATCACATTTGCAATTAATCCTGCCGTAATTTCTGAGGTCAAAGTTACAAATGAGAAGGTTGAAAAGCTGGATACTACAGATTTCTCTGATTATAAAGATTCTATGAAACTTGTAGTAAAAGCTAAAAATGGTGCAAAACCAGCTAAAGAATTTACTCTTGTAGAAGGAAAAGATTACAAAGTTAAATACGAATGCACAGAAGGAAATATAATTGGTAAAGCTGTTACTGCGACAGTAACAGAAATTACAAATAAAAACTTCATTAATAAAAACGTAACACTGAGTGATACATCTACATTAACTGCAAAAACAATCAAGTCAGAAAACATTAAATTAAAAGAAACAAACTTCACTTATACCGGAAAAGCTGTTGAACCGAAATTTGATGTTGTAATTGATGGAAAAGTAATTAATCCTCAGTATTATACAGCAACTTATAGCAATAATCTGAATGCAGGAACAGCAACATTAACAGTTAAAGGCGATGGAACACATTACAGTGACGTCGAAGCAAAAATAACTTATGAAATCAAACCTGCAAATGCAGCAGACTTAAAAGCAGTTATTGGAAGTAAAGAATACACTGGTTACAGTATTGAAGTTTCTGCCAGTGATATTGACTTGACCTTAAAAGGAAATCCTATTGATGTAGCAAGCAACTTTACATTAACATCTGGAGAGAATATCCAGATTGGTGAGGGTACTGTTACATTAACACCTAAAAACGGAAACTTTACAGGTACCTTAACAGCAACATTCCAGATTTCAGGTGAAATGTTGAATGAGGGTGGAAAATTTACTTTCTATGACGAAAATGGTATAAAAGTTGCTTCTCCATCCTTTACTTATAATGGTAAAGAACATCAGTATACAAAAACTACATTTACATACTTTGATTCTAATAAAAAATTAACAGAAGGCCAGGATTATGAGATTAAATATGTAGATAATGTATATGGAAAAGAAGGAAAATACACTAGTGAATTCCCTAAAGCTCAGTATGTAGCTGTAATTGCTGTTGCCAAAGGAAAATATGCAAGCAGCAAAACTAATGATTATGGTTTAAAAGATGGCATTTATACTGATGCTGAAGGCAATAAGATCACAAATGTTATGGCAGTAACATACATTAATCTTAAACAGCTGTCTGTTGTAAAGAGCAATGTTTCTGTTTCTAACGGTGTTTATGCCGGTGGTCTGCCTGTAAAACCAGTTGTAAATGTTGTGGTAAATGGTGTTACTTTAAAAGAAGGCCAGGACTATGATTTAGATGTAAGTTCAAACACCGACGTTGCAAACGCTACTATCTCTAACAGCTTGGACGTTACTGTTAAGCCTAAAAACGGTTATACAACTTCAGCTCCAGATGATCTTAAATTCAAATGGGGAATTGATAAATTCAATCTTGCAAACGCAAATGTAACTGTAGATGGTGACAAAGTTACTGTTAAATGCGGTCGTGTTGATGTTGAAACATCTGAATATACTGTAGAAAAGAAAGACGGTAAAGTTACTGTAACAGCTAAGAAAGACAGTAAGAACTACACTGGTTCTAAGACTGTAGATGCAGCAACACAGGATCAGAAACCAGCTGCTCCAATGATTAGCAGCGTTAAAGTTGTTGGCAACAAAGCAACTGCTATCCTTTCCGGTGATTCCGAAGGTGCTGCAGGTTACGACTATGTAATCTCTACAGACCGCGACTGCATCACAAACAAAGACTACGATTCCATAAACAAGAATCAGGTTCAGACTTCTACTACATTCAAATATGTACAGCAGGGAACCTACTACGCATACTGCCACGCTTGGAAACGTGATGAGAACGGTAAGAAGGTATTCAGCGACTGGTCTAACGCATATCCATTCGTTGTATCCGCAATCACACCGGACGCTCCAGTTATCACAAACGTTAAAGTAAGCGGATCTACTATCAAAGTAACATACAAAGCAGCTGCAAACGCAACTGGTTACGATGTAGTACTGGGAACTGGCTCCAAGAAAGAAAACGGTGAGACACGTCCATACAACTATGGCGCTCACAAGAAACTGAACCTCAAAGAAGGTACAGTAACAGCAACATTCAAGAACGTACCAAAGGGAACATGGGTAGTTGGAATGCATGCATTCAACAGAACATCCGAAGACGGAAAGAAAGTCTTCAGCCCATGGTCAAACCTGAAAAAGGCTACTGTTAAATAATCCATTTGGGTAAATAATACAGATTCCTAAAAAGAAAACCCCAGTCATTTTGACTGGGGTCTTTCTTTGTCAAAACTTATCCTGCGATTGTCGAAAAATTTTTCTGGTAAATAAATATCTGCTCTGATAAAATATAAGTACAAAATATGTGACAGGAGGTGACATCCATAATACGTCAAACGAATCTGGCACAAATGATAGACCTTGCCGCAGATCGTGCAAGATATGATGAATGTGCCAAGAAACTATTAACCTATAAGGCAGTCATTGCCTGGATCCTCAAATCCTGTACAAAAGAATTTTCCCAATATAGTGTCAATTTTATCTGTGATAACTGCCTGAAAGAAAATATCGAAATTTCCAGTCGGGCAGTACATCAGGACCATCCTGACCGCAGTAAATTACTGGATGGAAACGAACAAATAGACTGCCTTAATTCCGAAGCAAATGCTATCAAAGACCAGACTGTATATTATGATATTCGTTTTAAGGCATATATTCCGAACACCGAAGAACCCGTACAGCTGATCATCAATTTGGAAATCCAGTTAAATGACACACCGGGGTATCCATTAGTTACAAGAGGATTTTATTATTGTGCAAGAATGATTTCCGAGCAGTATGGAACTATTTTTACTGGTGAACATTATGAAAAGCTTCAGAAAGTCTACAGTATTTGGATCTGCCCGGATCCGGCGAAAAAACGTAGAAATGGAATCTTCAGATACCATACAGTACAGGATACAGTATTGGGAAAGCCTTATGAAACTCTTGGCAGTTATGACCTTATGGAAGTTGTTATCGTAAATTTAGGTGATGCAGATAAAGAGAGTGATCTGGAGATCCTTGATCTGCTGAATACACTCTTCTCTCTTTCTACATCCTCTGAGACAAAGAAAAAACGTCTTCAGAAAGATTTTGGCATCGCCATGACAGAAGAATTTGAAAGTGAGGTGCAGGATATGTGTAATCTGGGAAAAGCACTTGTTGAACAAGGCATTGAGCAAGGTGTAGAAAAGAAAAATCTATCTCTTGCAAAAATGATGATCAAAGATAAAGAATCTCTCGATAAGATTGAAAAATATACTGGTTTTTCTGCCGATAAGTTAAAAGAGATTGCAGCATCTATCGGAACAAACCTTACTGCTTAGAATACGTCTCCTATGGCAGCTATACATAATAAGACAATAGAAAAATTTGGTACTTAAAATAGAGCTTTCAATTGTATCTCGTTGATATAGTTGAAAGCTTTTTATGTGATAACATAACGATTTCTTAATATAACTGATGATTTAAATATAAAAACCCACAAAAAACATAATTATAAATGATATATCTTATATACTCTGCAATCTCGAAAACTATTCTGGATACGAAAATTTCCATAAAAACAACCTGTCCACCACCCAAAGGGGAACTATAATCATGACAAAGATTAAAAACACAAAGAAGGGCATGGCAAAAAAGACATTAAGTATGTCACTTGTTGTTGCAATGCTTGCTACTTCTAATGTGCCGGTATGGGCTGCTGAGTTCAGCGATGGTTCTGAAACACCAGTTGCTACAGAAGCTCCGGCTACTGAATTTAGCGATAATACAATAGAAACTCCAGCTATTGAAGAAGAAACAACAGAAGCTCCAATGGCTCAGGCAGTTGTTGAATCTGATGATCTCAGTGTTGATGTTTCAGTTTCTGAATCTGCTGAATTTACTGGTGTTGTATCTGTTTCTGGTACAATCAAAGATAAAACAACAGGAGAACCTTTAACAGGATACGACTATGCTTGGCGCGTAGCTGGCGATAATGTTGCTATTTATACTGGCAAAATAAATGCTACTGATAAAGTATCTGATATGGGATTTACAGTTAATTTTGCTACACTCAATGCTAAAGGTGCAGAAGGTATTGATTGGAGCAAATATGTTGGTAAAAAGCTTGAACTTTATGTTTTCAAAAATGAAAGTGACACTGATAACACCAAAATTGATCCAACAGTTATCGCAACAACTACATTAACCAAATTAGATGTTTCAAAATCAGAGTTATCTCTTGACCAAAAAGGAGCTCCTTATAATGGAAAAGAATTTTATCTTGCTTCCAGCGATACAGACGATAGCGCAAATGCAGTAAAATGCACGGGATTAAAATCAGGAAATAATGTTTTGGACTTGAAATATTTTACAGTAACTGCATCTGGAACAGCTAAAAATGCAAATGATAAAATGACAGTAACTGCAACAGCTAAAGAGGATTCCCCATATTCTGGAACTTCTAAAGATGTTACTTTTGTAGTTGATCAGAAAGATTATGTGAAAGGTGATCTCGTTGCAAAAGTAAAAGAAGGTCAGTCTTTCCAGTATACTGGAAAAGCAATTGCTGTAAGCGAAGCAACTTTAACAGAATCTAAAGATTTATCTGAAGCAGATTTATCTTCTGCAGTTAAAAGTGCTGTAACTGTTGACGAAACAATTGATAACAAAAAACATGTTATTTTAACCCTTGATAAATCAAAATTAACAAACTTCAAGAATGTTCCTGACACAATTACAACAGAAGGTGACGATGCGAGTGCTATTGTAGCTATTACTAAACGTGACATTAAGAACAATGTTAAAGTATCTATTAAAAATGGAAAAGTTCAGAAGGGGACTTCTGTAAACGACTTTATTAAGAAAGATATCATTTTGACAGGTACTGAAAGTGGAACTCTTGCATTAACTGGAAAAATCAATACAGATACAACAACAGCTGCTGATTATACTGTTACTGTTGTTAATCCAGAAAATGAAGTAGAAACAGACTCATTCAGCTTAGTGGGAACTTATAAAGTAACTATTCAGGCATGGGATGCTAATAACACATGTATCAATGGTCAGACTTTTGAAGTCGAAGTAGCTGGCAACGTTATTGCCAATGTAGAATATTCTAACCAGGATAAATATGAAGCATATTATTCTGGAGAAGAAGTGAAACCTTCTCAGAGTGATTTTGGCGATCTTACAATTATTGGTAAGAATGGTGACAAAGAAAAGCTTCAGAAAGATCAGTGGACTATTACTGGTTATACCAATAATGTAAATGCAGGTACTGCATATGCTGTTGTAAAAATTGGTGGTTCTTCTACTTATGCAAACCAGACAGTAAATGTTCCATTTACAATTAAACCATTAATTGTAAGCGAAGCAACGGTTACTGTTCCAGAAACAATTACATATAACAAAGGATACGATGCCGCAGCCGATTATCAGGTTCAATTAGTCGTTACTGCAAAAGATCCTAGTGGAAAAATTGTTAAAGGTTTATCTGCTTCTGATTATAAAGTAACTTATGAATATCTTGATACAGATAAAAAAGGAAATTCTTTAAAATCTGAAATTGACAAAGCAGAAACTCACAATGTAAAACACAATAGAATTAAAGCAACTATTACTCTTTTAAATAAGAACTTTACTTCTGGCGTAGCAACAGCTCCAACTGTAGTAGAAATGAAGAAAAACTTCACTGAAATTGTTGCTAAAGCTTTAAGCAACGATATGATTAAGTTGAATCCATCTAGCTATACCTATACAGGTGGAAATATTATTCCTGAGTTTTATGTTACTGACGGTGCATTTGTATTATACGAAGGTAAAGACGGTGATAAGACCAGTGAATATGAAGTTGTAAGCGTTACTAACAATTTAAATGTTGGTACAGGTAAAGTTACTGTTAAAGGTATCAATGATAACTATTCCGGAACTGCATCCGCAGAATTTAGCATTACAGCTGCTAACACAGCAGATGTAAAAGTATCTATTGATCCTCAGAAATATACAGGAAAAGCAGTTCGTCCTCGTACATTTAAAGCAACATTAAATGGAAACGATGTAACAAATCAGTTTGAAATTGTATCCTATGGCGAAAATATTAAAGCAGGTACTGGTACAGTTGTTCTGAAACCAGTTGATGGAAACAAAAACTTTACAGGCAATAATATTACTGCTGAATTCAAAATTTACAATGAGATTGTTGAGGGTACACTTAGAGTATACAACGCTAATGGTATTGAAGTAAAAGATACAGATAAAAAATTTGATTTTGACGGCACAGCTAAGACATTTGCAACCGAAAGATTAACAAATCTCGAATCTGTAGAGATTGACGCTAACGGAAATGTTAAATATGGCACAACTAAAGCAACAGCTGATGATTTTGAAATTAAATATGCTGAAAATGTAGCTGGTGTTCCAAATCCAAAACATCCAGAAACCAATACAGCATATGTATATGCAGTTGCTAAAGAAGGTACAGGATATACAGGTAACCAGACAATCACTTTAGCCGATGGTACTGTTATCAAAAATGTTGTTGCATTTACTACTTTTGATCTTAAGAATGTTAAATTTGTAGAACAGAATGTTTCTGCCAAAAATGGTACTTATGCAGGCGGCCTTGCTGTTAAACCAGAAATTCTTATTCAGATTAAAGGTCAGACACTTGTAGAAGGAAAAGATTATAAACTTACTTTCTATACAGGAAAATATGGAGAGCGCACCTACAAAGAAGTGACTAATTGTACTGATGTAACTGATGGTAAAGTATATGGTGTTATTGTAGAAGGTCTCGGTGGATATACAAATTCAAAAGTTACATTAGACAATGCTTGGGGAATTGATAAAAAAGATATCAAAGATTGCGATGTTAAAGTTACTAATGGTGTAGTAACTGTTATGAATGGATATATTCCAGTTCCGACTACAGAATACACATCTAAGAATAACGGAGATGGAACATATACAGTAACAGCTAATAGTGCATCTAAGAGTTACACAGGTTCTAAGACAGTTGATGCCACAGGCAAAGCTGAAAACGAAAAACCAGATGCTCCAATGATCAGCAGCGTTAAAGTTGTTGGCAACAAGGCAACTGCAATCCTTTCCGGTGATTCCGAAGGTGCTGCAGGTTATGATTACGTAATCTCTACAGACCGTGACTGCATCACAAACAAAGACTACGATTCCGTAAACAAGAATCAGGTTCAGACCTCTACTACATTCAAATATGTACAGCAGGGAACATACTACGCATACTGCCACGCTTGGAAACGTGACGCAAACGGTAAGAAAGTATTTAGCGACTGGTCAAACGCATACCCATTCGTTGTATCCGCAATCACACCGGATGCTCCGGTTATCACAAACGTAAAAGTAAGCGGATCTACTATCAAAGTAACATACAAAGCAGCTGCAAATGCAACTGGTTACGACGTAGTACTTGGAACAGATTCCAAGAAAGAAAACGGTGAGACACGTCCATACCACTATGGCGATCACAAAGTACTGAACCTCAAAGAAGGTACAGTAACAGCAACATTCAAGAAGGTACCAAAGGGAACATGGGTAGTTGGAATGCATGCATTCAACAGAACATCCGAAGACGGAAAGAAAGTCTTCAGCCCATGGTCAAACCTGAAAAAGGCTACTGTTAAATAATCCATTTGGGTAATTAATACAGATTCCTAAAAAGAAGGCTCCGGTCATTGCGACCGGAGTCTTTCTTTTTATGTGCTTTTTTCCACACTCCCAGACAATTACATGATATAATCAACATACAGAACCATCACTTAAAATATCCTATATGAAAGGAAGTCATGTATGAAGAAAAGGAAATCATGTTTTATCTGGCTCTTGTGTATTCTTCTCCTGGGCACAGCTTTACCTGCTGTAGATTTTACAGATGTCCAGGCGGCATCTGTCAGCAGTACTTTCACCGGATGGAAAACCTACGGTGGAAAAAAATACTATTATAAGAATGGCAAAAAGCTGACAGACCTGCACAAAATCGGCAAGTATTATTACTGTTTTGCCGCAGACGGTACCATGCTTACAGGATGGCACCGTATTCATAATCGTTTCAGGTATTTTGGCAAACAGACCGGAAGAATGCGTATCAATCAGACTGTAAATGGACGAAAGATCAACAGTAAAGGTGTCTGGACTCCTGTTGTTGTACTGGATCCGGGGCATTCTGCTGTCGTTGCCGGTGGTTATGAACCTCTTGGTCCTGGTTCCAGTCAGCTGAAGGAGAAAGATACTTCCGGAACCCAGGGTGTTGCTACAGGTGTGGAGGAATATAAGCTCAATCTGAGCATTGGCCTTCAGCTAAGAACCCTTCTTCAGAAAAGAGGGTTTAAGGTAATAATGACCAGAACCAACAGTAAAGTAGCTCTCAGCTGTATTGACCGTGCAAAAGTGGCAAATAAGGCAAAAGCAGATGCGTATATCCGTATCCATGCCAATGGAAGTGATAATTCCTCTATCAGTGGAGCACTGACTATCTGTACAACCAGAAACAGTCCTTATATTTCATCTATGTACAGAAAAAACAAAGCGCTTTCTGAGGCTGTGCTCAATGCATATGTGTCAGCTACAGGATGCAGAAAAGAATACGTCTGGGAAACAGACTCTATGACCGGAAATAACTGGAGCAAAGTTCCGACAACGATTATCGAGATGGGATATATGAGCAATCCTTCCGAAGACCGCCGTATGCAGCAGAGTTCTTATCAGAAAAAAATGGTACGGGGAATTGCAAATGGAATTGAGAATTACCTGATTAAATAGCCTTGCTTTTGAGTCGCAGACAGTTTATACTGGACTGAATGGGTATAAAAAATAATTTGGAGGATTTTTCAAATGAAAATTGCAGTAACATATGATAATGGAGAGATTTTTCAGCATTTTGGAAAAACAGAGTCTTTTAAAGTTTATGAAGTGGAAGACAACAAAGTAGTTTCCAGTGAAGTAATCGGTTCTAACGGTACAGGACATGGCGCACTTGCAGGTCTGCTGGCTGAGCAGGGTGTAAATGTTCTGATCTGCGGTGGCATCGGCGGTGGTGCTCAGACAGCTCTCACAGAGGCAGGAATTGAATTATGTGCCGGAGCCCAGGGAAATACTGACCAGGCAGTTGAAAGCTATTTAAAAGGCGAATTAGTGTCTTCCGGAGCCAACTGCGACCATCACCATCATGAAGAAGGACATTCCTGCGGCAGTCATGAGGAGGGACACTCCTGTGGAGACAGCTGTGGTGGTGGATGCGGTGGATGTGGCGGATCACAGCCACAGCTTACAGGACGCAATGTAGGAAAAACCTGCCGCACACATTACAGAGGAACTTTCAATGATGGAACACAGTTTGATTCCTCTTACGATCGTGGCGAACCGCTGGAATTCATCTGCGGCGCAGGCCAGATGATCAGAGGATTTGATGCGGCTGTAGCTGACATGGAAGTTGGACAGATTATTGATGTTCACCTTATGCCTGAAGAAGCATATGGTATGGCAGATCCAAACGCTATCTTCACTATGGAAATCGCCCAGCTCCCAGGTTCCGAAGACCTGACAGTTGGCCAGCAGGTATACCTGTCAAACCAGTTCGGTCAGCCATTCCCTGTTAAAGTGACAGCTAAGGATGAGAAAAACATTACATTTGATGCAAACCACGAAATGGCTGGAAAAGAACTTAACTTCAAGATTGAATTAGTAGAAGTGAAATAAGACAAATACTCAGGGCAGCCTCCCGGCAAAAATTTTGCCGATGAGACTGCCCTGTTTTATACTTTATTTACCAAAGTGATAGTGCTTTTTGTAGTTTTATAATTTACGAGTAAAGATTTACTGTTTTTGTGGGCTTACTGTATATTCGCTTGCCGTTTACTGTCTTAAAAGCTTTTACATAATAGTTATAAACCCAGTACATGCCTGTCTGGGAATCATAAGCCTTTGTGTCTTTCCAGGTTGAGACAGAGGACTTCACTGTTTTGGCAGCGGAACCATTGCGGTAAATTACATATCCGGAAGCACCGGCTACTTTTGTCCAGGAAACCTCTGTACCACCGTTACTCATTTTACATGAAACCTTAGATGGAGCCGGGACAGCAGCTTTTCTTGATTTCACCGCTGAAAATTTAGAATATTTGTTTTTTCCACTTGCGTTGGTTCCATAAGCACGGACTTTAAATGAATAGGTTACTCCCGGTACTACAGCTGCATCAAAACTGAGGGATCCTGTTTTCAGAGTTTTTATCCGCTTATAAGAAGACCGGGAATCTGTCTTGCAGTAAATCTGGTATCCTTTGGCACCCGGAATCTTTTTCCAGGTTAAATGTATTTGATCCGCAGCTTTCTGGGAAAGTTTCAGCACAGGTTTTGTCAGTGGTGAGTTGTTCTCAGATACCTTTACCGTCACCTGACACTGGGCCTGAAAATCTCCGGCAGAAGCAGTGATTACTGCCTGACCATAACCGTTCCCCTGAATGGTTCCATCCTCTGAGACAGACGCAACCCCAGGATTACTGCTTGTCCAGACCACATCTTTTACATCATCAGAGTTGGATGGTGTAAAGGAAGGCGTGAGTTTTTGTGTATTGCCTTCGTCAATTGTCAGATTTGTCTGGTTTAGAGCAATTCCATTAAGTGGAGTTGTCACTACGGGGATTTCATACAGGTATGTGCGGGAACTGTCATAGTTGCCGTTATCATAATTTCCAGATACCCATACAATATTACGTCCCCATAAGATCGGCTGTGAATCCGTCTGGATCGTTACATTCTTGTATAACTTGGATAATTTTACGTTTCCGGACATATCCATAAGGAGATAATGCAGAACGCTCTGGTTGGAGGTTTCCTCTGAGAAAAGGACTGCGTACTGATTATTTCCTACAGGGATGAGCTTTGGTTCTGTCAGAGTTATTTCTGCTCCTGATGGTGAATACTGAGTGAGCCAGATAAATCTGGAAGTCATACTGTTCTTATCTGTAATTATCATAAAGATATTTTTGTTAAGATTTTCATATCCGGTCTGTCCATTCACAGCCAAACCATGGGGAACAGACTTGCCTACTGTGATCAGATTATTTCCTGCCAGAGAAAATCCGGTTACCTCGCATCCGGTATAATTATCACCTGTAGCTCCCATAAAAGGAAAGATATTTACCGCACGATCCTGAGCGATATATCCGCCGGAATATGCGGAGAAGGAGGACAGGATCAGACCTCTGTAATAAGCATCCCCATGATCCAGAAAATACACATGAGAGCCGTCATTTACAACAAACTGATTAAAGGAATGGCTACAATAAGGCATATCTGAATTAATAAGCGTCATATCCTGCGTGTTAATGACAAAAGTGATATTACTCTGATGATGTATCCCTTCCATCCCATACATTTCCCGTCCTGTGTGTACGATCAGGGTAGAACCGATCTGGGTCATGCGCAGGGAAGCAGCATCAAAAGGAATGTAGATTCCTTCAAACATATTTGTGTATCCGCCGCCAATGTCCGTTGCACCAAGCAGTTTCCAGGCACGGCTGTATTTAAGGATTCGGACAGCAGTTATGCTGTTGTCTTCATTCAGATTTTTCTGTCCTGCTGCAACATAAAAGTTCCCGTCCGGTGCAGCATAGAATCCTCCCCACAATGGAAGCGGAAGCTTTACTGTTGTTACATTGGTAACATTAAGATTGGAATTGCAGGTGGCATCGTATAAAGTCTGATCTTTCCAGGCAACAATGTGAAGATTTCCTGTCTCATCTGTATAATAAGAAGTATATTCAGGATTTGCCCAGTTCCAGCTGTAAGATCCGCTGTTGATTCCCATACCCTGAAGCTGGGAAAGAGCCTTTCTCCGGCCAAAGGAAGATTTTGAGGAATATGTGGAAGTACCAGCTGTTATTCCCTGACCTGCATTTGCAACCAACGTGTCCCCCTCCTGAACAGAAGGCATTTCCTTTTCATCCGAAAAGAAATCATCATCTGTCTGTTCCGAAGTAAACTCATCTTCAGTGTCATTGAACTCTCCATTGTTATCAAGCTCCTCAGGAACAGAAATTACATCTTCGTTTGCCACATTATCCGGGTCAGTAAAAATATCTGTACCATATGCAGGAGCAACATTCATTAGAGCCATAGAAGAAGCCAGTAATAAAGCTAACAATTTCTTTTTCATCTTTCAAATCCTCCTTGGAAATAATGGTGGTTTTGTGTTGGAGTTGCATGGTACCAAATCAGTGGTCTGGTACATCGAAAGAATTATTCTTATATAATCAATATAGCACACAACTTTTGCAACGTCTATGACAGATTGTGTTGATTTAGCGCGTGAAATTGCCAGACAGAAACTGCTCGGCACTAATCTTACTGGGGCAAGTCCAGTCATGGGTATTTACCGCCAAGTGTAGCGAACCACAAGTCGGTATCAGTAACGGTATGGATAATGGTAAACGTAAACCGAAATTGTAAATCAAGAGGTTGTGGAACGAAAGATTAATGTCTTACCTCGGGAAACCCTACTCATCCTGCTATTATCCAATCCTGTTACTGGATAATCATGCAGCCTAAGGGGGGGGATTTTCTCCCCTACCCAGTTACATATATCAGTTCATTATAAAATGCTTAAATTTTTGTCTTGACAACTGAACCACTATAGTGCGTATACTATGGAGAAAACGAATGGGATGGTCCACTTTCGTTAAAGGATATGCTGGAAATCCCAGAGAAGATAAAGCAACTGGTATCGGACTATAGGATGAACTTGATTCAGGTGAGAACAAGTGATTCCCTGCGCTTCTGTAATTCAGATGTAAATATGGTATTTGATGTGAGCAGAAGCATTTATGCAAAAAAATTATGAGAAGATCAGGGAAATGTACCAGGATCAGGAGATCTCTGCAAGTCTTGGACTTGCGATAGGTGCAATCACAGAATCGCAGCAGCTTATTGACCATGCTTTAAGATCAGAACAGGAAGAAGGGCCGATGAGTATGTGTAATGCATTGGAAGAATTAAGACGCGAAGGGGTGCTTGAAGGTCAGCGTGAGGGACGACTTGAGGGAATCCGTGCAACGATAAGAACCTGCAAAAAATTCAACATTAGTGAGGAGGATATAATCAGAAATATCATGGAAGAATTTTCCTTATCACAGGAAGAAGCCTCTGGTTATGTAAAGAAATATTAGTAGATTGTGAATTACTCGGTAACTGAGTTACCAGAGCATCTGAAGATGAAACATACAGAGAACAATTATATAAAGAGTTTAAAATCTAGCCAGTGGTTTCTTTGTGCCAGAATCGGAACTGGGAACTGTCAGCTATGTAAAAAATACTGGTAAACCAGTACGGAGAGTCTTTGATCATATTGGTCAAAGGCTCTTTTTTGTACAAAGAAGAACCTCGGTCGAAATGATCTATTTCGATGAGTCTTTAGACTCCAGTGCCGGTAACAGACCCTTATAGGGTCAAAGCAAACCACCGGCTAAGCCGGTGGTTGTGATTTAGGGACTTATTTCACAGACCCTTTCTTTTTAGGAATCTGTGAGTATGTAAATAAATTGTTTATTAACGATACCTGAAAGTTATCGATATGCGTGACTCTTAATAAATTATTTCTTTACATAGATTTCGATTTTTTTAGTTCTGACAGAGCAGAAACCTGTTGTTACCATTTTGTATCCTGCTGGTACCGGAACTTCACTGGCTTTAATAGATGTAGCTTTTTTATCGACAACGATTTTTCCAGTAGTAACAATTCTGTTTGTTTTTGCTAATCTATAAACAACTTTAATTGTTTTTCCTGATCTTTTAACCTCAACAGTTACTGTATTATTTTTGGAAATTTCAAATTTGGAATCAGTTGTTGCAATCCGATATCCGGCTGGTGCTGTGATTCTGCTCTTATCAACATATTGGGCAGTAGCTACTACAGAAAGTTTTTTACTGCTGACAACATTACCAGATTCTTTAAAAATAACAGTTACAGATTTTTTATTCTGGTCTACAGTAATATAAACTTTGTTATTTTGGGAAATTTTAATGTCACCAACGATGCCAATTGTATATCCATCTGGTGCTGTTAATTTGCCAGTGTTAATATAAGTAGCATCTTTATCAACAGTCATAGGAGCTGTTTTGATGACATTTCCTTTTCTATCCTGATATACAACAGTAATTCCTTTTGTTGTAACTGCTTTACGAACTTCTGCATATACATAGCCATCTCTGATCGGGAGATCACCAACTTCAACAAGTTCATAACCTTTCGGAACAGTAAGTTTGCTGGTATTTACAGAAGTAGCATCTTTAGCAACTTTAAGTTTAGGCTCAGCGATCTGTTTCTTTTCGTCTGGGCAGTAGAAGTTAATTTTTACAGTTTTTGTAGTAGCTACTTTGCGAACAGCAGCGTATACATAGCCATCATTGATTGCAAGATCACCAGATAATACCAATTCATAACCTTCTGGTGCTG
>ERZ1027044.654-NODE-654-length-17457-cov-9.585680_pt1 | contig 17457 bp, 10 predicted proteins | sample MGYA00519433_ERZ1027044 | MGnify/ENA primary metagenome ERZ1027044 (study PRJEB26926, sample SAMN06164589) | human gut metagenome | biome: ENVO:00009003; feature: ENVO:2100002; material: ENVO:00002003 | host: Homo sapiens | place: USA | collected 2012 ... | reverse complement strand
CATATATACTTCGTGTTCTAAACCACGTATCATTTATTCCCAACAGTTCCCCCAGTTTTGATGCAAGTGACTGCATCGTCATTTGTGCGGCATCTCCGCTACTTTGTAAAACCCTTACATTTGCGGCATCTGTCACAGTCGGAAGTTCATTTTCATACACGTCATTTCCTGTTGCAGCAACGGCAGCAAATGTTGAAGTTTCTGACAAAGCCATAACCATTCTTGTGGAAACCATGTCCACCATCTCATCCACTGTCACATTCTGTTCGTTACCGTCTTTATCAACAGCCTTAAAACCAACAATATTGTCTAAATTCAAATCACTCATAATATCCTAATTTTTATAAAGTTTCTATTTCAGATTCAAGCTCAATGATATGGTTGTCTATACACGTGTTCACCTCATCATTGAAGTTCGCTATATCCAGTTCCACACATCCGGCACTTGACCGGGTGCTGCTGTAGATACGGACATAGCCGCCGTTATTCAACGTTTCCTTCGCCAGCTTCAGTTTCGCCAGTTCGTCATTGATCCGGCTGGCGCGTTCCAAATTCTCAATTTTCATGTTGTTCCTCCTTCTCTTTATATGTCTTCAAATAATGTTCAAACGAATCGGCAAATGCTCCGGTAAAGGTCGGATAAGCGAACCGGATTATTTCAATCTCCTGCCCGCTTAAGTCCACATTGCCTTCCGCATTATAAATCTTCTCGGAAAGACAATGCGCTCCGATATTATCAGGCACTTTGGTATAAAGGTTATTTGCCAAGCTATATGCCACATCACAGGCAACCATTTCTTTCTTGTCTATCCCCGTGTACATGGGGAACTGTTTAAAATTTATTTTCATAATCATTACATTTTAGTTCCAACAATCAATCCAATTCATAAACCACTTGTTATTATGCTTGTCATAATACATTGCTGCCGCCTTTGACTTGGCCAAACCTATCGAAGTGCTGACCTCCCCGGAATTCCAGCCGACAAGATTTGTTCCGGCTATGGTCACATCACCACCAGAAACGTTTCTTATCCAGTAGAACTGCCCGTCTTCCGCAGTGGACGGAACAGTCAGCGTAATACCGGACGTTACAGCCATGATAACACTATCCATCACTGACAAAGTTGTGCTCTTGCTTATTCTGCGCAATCTGAGCCTAAACCCACAGATGTCCCCCTTGACGATATACAACGCATGATTCCCGGTATACTGAAAATCATTATCATCATAAGCATGGGAACCTTGTATGTCAAAATACATGCCCACATTGCCATACGCCGTATTCGTTATATTCCTATTAACCGAAATACGGGATGGGCATAATATTGCCCCCCCACTAGATGAAGGAAAAGTATCCGCTCCAATAAACACGCTTGAATAACTTCCGGTAAATCTTACCAAGTTGGCGGAAAGGAGCACGGCATTATTTCCGCTAACAGCCTCCAAACTTGCAGATGATATGGTAAAACCACCAATATTCCCTTTTGTAGATGTGATTGTTCCAGTAATCTCTGCATTCTTACATTTGAAATACCCGGTTACGCCATTGATAAGAAGAGTTTCACCTTCATCGTTGTGGGATTTAAGCACATTGTTTTTGAACATGAATCCGGCCACATTCGCACCATCGGCGAAAAGGGTATCAGTAGCGATATTCACAAACTTCTGCATGGCTTCCCAGTTCGAATCCCCGTTGGCTGATGTGGGTGCAGAGGTAACGGAAGCGCCGTAATTTTTTACAAGGAAATTATAATAAACTCCCCCTATCAGATATATGACCTTATCCCGGTAATCCGCATTCCAGACGTAAGTCTGTCCGGAAGCCCATACGCCTCTGTCACGGGGAAACGCCCCTGTTGCTCCTGTTGCTCCTATGTCTCCGTCTTTAGCAACCCCCACACCTTTTTCAGCGACAAAATTATTATTCCATGCGTTTGCATCGGAAGCCGACTTATAAGCCCGGACGGCAAACTGGGTGTATCCGGCTGTCGCAGGAACGGATATCTGATTGCTTAGGGTAGCACCTACATGCGCCAGCCAGCTTCCGTTGTATTTGCGTGCGACAAGATAGAATCTGTTCGTATCGCTCACATTACCGCCTATATTCTGTTTCATGGTAACAACAAATGCTGACGGTGACGGTGTGCCTGTTGACGTGAAGTTTATCGTGCTTACCGGGCTGTCAAGCCAGTACGAAGCGGACGGTTCGACACCGGAAGTCATTTCCTGCCAGTCGGAGTTGACAGCCTTGTCCGATCTCTTCCCGGAAAGTATGTAACCGCCATCCTTCTTCCTTAGATAACGTCCACCTCTCACACGAAGAAGCGGAAGTGGCGGATTGGAAGTCTGAACCTTGCTTAAGTAAGATCCTCCGGCAAACGATACTGTACTGTTTTTCGCATACGGAATGTTGGCGGACTCCCAATGACCTGCGGCTGTGATACTCTCACCGTCAGCCCCGTCCTTACCATCTACAAGCATGGGGACGGTTTCAACATCCACTATCTGGTCATTCACATAGAAAACAAACTTCAATGTCTTCTTGAAATTTCCGCTTGATATGGCTGTATTGTTGTTTATGGTAGTTTCAGATCCACCGTCTATACTGTATTTCAATGTACCGTCCGTTGTGGTGGATATCACACCACCCACTGACTTTTGCCTGTAACATGACACGGAAGAAACACTGTAGTTCCCGTTCTTGTCCTTGCTTACCGAACTGGCGGAAACGACAATGCTGTATAGTACGGCATCCGCACCTCCACGGACCCCGGCTACAGTGAATGTCAGATCACGGGAATACTGCTGCCCGTTCTTTGTAGCCCTGATTGTGATCCTCACCGTGTTTGTCGCAGCAAGAGTAGCTCCGGCAGATACCGATATTGTCACCACTCCCGTATTCTTGTCTGTCGCACACAGAAGATTTGTGTCAGGTGTACAGGTGATGCTGTCAAGAGTGAGCTTTTCCGTTCCGTACCACATGCTGACTGTTGTATTCCAAGTCTGTGAGGACACGACCTTCCCGTCTGAAGTAAGGGCTGCATTGACCATCTCGTTATCGAAGTCCGCCATGATGGCATTCTCTCCGTCCTTACTCCAGCGATGCACCACGGCAGGATCACTGAACTCAGACCATACGCCGTTTTCCTTAAAACGTGTACAACCCCATTCAACCTGATGGCCTATGTCCGTACCAAGATAATTATCCGTCCAGCCTTCCGGAACATAACCATCTTTCTGCTGACTGTCCGGCTTTTCAGGGGTGTTATCTATGATATTGCCTCTTGTGTATATATACTCATAGCCCTTACCGTCTTTCCCGTCCGATATCATAAGCTGCCATCTTCCGTCCTGATAGATGTAGGTGGCGCGGTCAGTTGTGTTACGGTATGAATCACCGTTTTTCGGGTTGGCTGGAGCCGTGGCAAATTCACCAAGGAAAGTGATACTCTCTCCTTTCAGTTCACGCCCGTCAAGCAGCATATCCCAGTCTTCGTTAACCTCCCAGTCGGCAGGTTTTCCGGCAAGATAATAACCACCGTCCTTCTTTCTTAAGAAATTGCCGCCTTTGATACGCAATATTCTGATGGGAGGATTGCTGGTCTCCACTTTGGAGATAAATACGCTGTTCGCAAACGACACCATGGTACTGGCTGCATAGGGGGTGCTCGCTGATTCCCAATGCCCACCACCGACTACAGACAAGCCCGGATCTCCTTTCTTTCCCTCAGAAACTTGTTTTAACCATGCCGAATTAGTCTCTGATGGTTCGGTTGTTGTTCCGTTATCATCAACACACAACCACAAAGCCCCGTTGTGTGACACCCGGTTATAGTAGGCGTACTTACCTGCGGTCCATTCACCTTTGTCCAACGGAACACGCACTGTCTGTCCGGTGATCTCATCCACCTGAAAGATAAGCCCGGTCATGATAATGTTTTGAAGAACGGCCGAGTAATTGTCCGCATTAACACCGGCTACAGTCATGCCTTTTTTCTTGCCGAACCACGCAGGCATCTGCGCCGGTTCCGGGTCCCAAGTGTTGGCATTGTCAAAGAATGTAATACAGTTGTTTCCGTTGACTGAATCAATAAGTATATAAGTCTGGCGTTCTGGATCAGTAAAGTTACCTGTTTGTGCCAATACCATCTGCTCGGCAGGTTTCCAGTCAGAATGTCCCGGACGGGGAATGACAGTAAACTTCTTGGCGGTATAATCTGCGGCAGTCACCCGGAATTTCATCTCTTCAAAGCCATTCAGCTTGCCTTCGCTATTCTTAGTCACAAAATAGGTGGTAAGGATATCATCAACAAACTGGCTCAATCCGTCCGCGTCCGTCAGATCGGGAGTGATGGTGTAGGTTCCATCGCCGTTATCCACGTATGACAATACGCTACAACCGCCACCGGGGGAGTTTACCATACGTCCTTTGAAATAGGTTGTACGGTTATAGGCTATTTCCGGGACAAACAAACGCTTACGAAATACACCGCTTTCCATTTCAAGATTGCCCTTTTCGTCTATGTATCCACCTGATACACCAGTAACGAAATCACCGAACTTGGCATATTTCTTAATCAAGACTCCGCCCAGTAAGGATAACAAGTACTTAGTGGAATCCGCCACGTCCTTCCGCACGAATATCTCTTTCAGCTTCTCCGCACTGTTCTCTATCTCAGTCATTACACGCAATGCGCTCATCACATCCTCATCGGTGTAGGTGACATCCTTGTCACCCTGCTTTACGATGCGGTTTATCAGATTCCCGGCTATCTTAAGACCTTTGAGGTAATTAATGATCCCTTGCGCATCATCATCGTTCAATGCGGAAAGGAACCAGTCAAGCACAGGCGTATTCTTATCCAGCGTGTATGCAGATGTGGCATGGTCAGCGTTGGTAACATCATCCCCTCCGCCACCACTGCCGCCACCGCCGCCACCGCCGTTCTGCTTTATCTCTTCAACCTCAATGGAGATCTTACTAAAGTTGCTGTTGATGCGGTCTGCCGTTTCGCTCCAAGTTCCTGTTTTGTTTATTGTATTAAGCTCCATATATTCTGTTCCACTTTTACCATTCCGCATCCGGGTGTACTTCAACGGACAGATAGTTCATTATTCTGATGATTAGGTCTCGTATCATATTATTAAAACTTTTACTGTTATGGTAGATAATAATCCCCGGTTTCTATTCTTTCTCCCTCCACATAACCAAGTTCAAGCAAAGTATTCCACATTTTAACAGCCCAGATATAGGATAGTAAATTATTCTGATGAATTTTATCACTGCCGGGCCAAAAGAGTGTTTCATAATCCGATGCTGTATATTGACCTTCTATAATACCTAACGCTTGTCCATCATAAACTGCTTGTCCTTGAGTATAAGCGCGAAGATTGATATATCTTGCACCAAAACATTTATTAGCTTGATATATTAATTTAGCATTTGTCGCAACTAAAGGGGTAGAACAAACAATATATTTCTCAGAAAAATTATTAGCAGATGACCTAACCATATTAGCCCAATCTTCTTCTGATTCATATCCAGAATTCTGACCTGTAAACCATATATGAGGATAGTCCTTGTCGTCATACAATGCAGCGTCAAAAAACACATTGCCTACACCTATCTTGGTTTCTCTTCCTTCTTCCAACCTTGTAAATTCATACAATAAAGAGGTAGCCAAACTATCAAAATAAATTTCCCCTTGATTGATAGGCAATAGCTCACTGCACTTGAATAATTCAGAGTAATGATATTGTCCCTTACTGTCTATATAGCCATCTCTTGTTGCATTGGTTTCAATATCTACTGTATCTTCATTTATTGTTATATGCGGTTCTCCAACATTTGGGTTATTTATTGTAAATGCGTATTTTGTTGCACTAGATGGTATTGAATGAGTACCTGTCTCGGATAGACTTTTTATAAATGTTCCATTCTCTGTATAAAATGCTATACCAACAGCGTCAATGGCTTGCTTTGCCAGTTTCCCTCTTATTCCATTTATAACTACTTGTACATTCTGACCACTAGATATACTATTATAAGGTGTATCTTGATAATTTCCGTCACTTTTTATCCATGCACTTTCTAAAGCACAAATGACAGTGCCGTTAGCTGGGATGGTAAATTCACCTTTAACCCTTATACCTATGCCTCCTGCCCTCGTTAAATTGCCAATAGTTTTTTCACCTCCTTGTGTATGCGGAATTAGTTCATAACCTCTGTTTTTTAATATATTACCTAATTCGTATCTTATAAGAGCCGTATCATTACCACACAGTGAATCTCCTACTATAACAACTCTTTTAGGCTTAGGCTTTTCAGAAGAGATTCCTGCTTTATAAACAACGACACTTGGTTCTCCAACAGCAATAAATTCATTGTCTGAAGTGGATTTTGTCTGTAATATAAGTTCTAATTTTGTATATTGAGAATAGTCTGATCTATTGATAGTTACCGGTCCTGTTCCGTCTATTAGTTCATAAATTACATTATCATTCCCATAAAGAACAAGAGATGACAGTTTATTTGCACTATTAGAAATACTAATATTATTTGACAATCCTTTAACGGTAACAGTATCATAGTCAGAAATATCAAATTTATTAGAGCTCCAAAGTTTCTGGACTGAATTATAATTTTGTTCCTTGCCGTTTGGTTGATTCGTTCCAGTAAGCCATCTTCTTTTATTCCAAACAAATGATGAGAAAATATCCTTATTATCAACCCCTTCTATTAAATTATATATTTTGCCTATATCAGAAGAATTTTGATTAACGTCCAATGACAATTTGTCAAATTCATTTTTGGATGCGATTGTACTATATATTATCGCTCTTACACTTGGTTCTCCAACAGCAATAAATTCATTGTCTGAAGTGGATTTACATTGTAAAATTAATTCCAGCTTGGAATATTGAGAATAGTCTGATCTATTGATTATATTTTCATTGCTTGCATCTTTAATTCCTTTAATAAGGATATTATCACCATAAATACATATACCATTTAATGTAGATGCACTTGTGCTTATAGACGAGCCATTTAATAATCCATCGCAAATAATACTATCATATTCTGAAATGTCAATTCTTGCGTACCATATTTTTTGAGTAGCATTATATTGCAATTCTCCGCCATTAGGCTGATTTGTTCCTGTTTCCCATCTTTTTTTATTCCAAACAAGAGCATCTACAACATCCGTTTCCGATCCTTCTATTTTTTTTAACGAAGATTGGATAGGTATCAGTTCTTCAGGTTTAACCACCTTGGCTTTGCTATTGGCTATAACTGATGGAATTATAGAATTATCTTGTTTTGCTTGAATAATGATGTTAATATTGCTTCTGTCGGAATATTTATCCATATTAATAACCGCAGAACTACCCCTCAAATATTCTATTTGTTCGCTACCACTATAAATACTAATTGAAGGGAAAATATCAGAAGCGTCTACTTTTTCTGATAGTCCTGACATTTTTAGAGTATCGTAATATCCTACATCTGTCAATTTGGTATGCTTATAATTTTGTTTTTGAATACTATTACCCGCAGACGAATTTGTTTCCCAATCCCATGTGCCATCTATCCATACTGTGTTTTCTGTTATAAGCTCTTTATCTATAGAGCCTTCTATTTGTGTCTTTAAATAAATTCCCTCATTTTCTAACTCTGAAATTTCCGTAGTCAGGTTCTTGCGGTTGTTCGGGTTGACCACGGCATCATAGATGGTAGCTGGATAAATGGTTTGTCCACCCTTGGTCAACTTATGTGTTTTTGCCATAATAAATCTCCTATTCTAAATTAGTAACTGTTTCTTCTTCCTCTTCCAGTGGCAAAGGAGGTACAAAATCACTCAGCACATCTTCATACTCATTATCCGACAATGGGAACGCCTGGATCGCATTGTATGCGGCATAATCGGGATAAGATGTTATTTCCACCGTGCTTTCATCGGTTTTCCTGGTAGTCAGTACGATTCCTGTATCTTCAACGGAAACAAGGTTGCAGATGCCATCCTGAAAGTCGGAATCGGATATGAAGTATTCACGTTTTACCTTCAGCATACCGGGAGAAAAACAGGGGTTGTCAAAAGCGACAAGCAGGTTGCCGTCTTCCATGCGGCTGCAACCCACATACTCATGCCCGTCAAAGGAGGCTATGAACTTTCCCTTGAATGGATTGAAGTAAGTGAACCGGAAAGGAGTATTCACATCCCCGTTCAAGTTCTTCTCTATGATCTTAAAATCGGACTGATAATTAATTCTCATAACTATAATATTGATGTTACATCGTCTATCTCCTCGGCTGTCAGGTATCCGTTCAAGTCAACACTTCCGCCACCTCCTGTCGTGCCTGTAGGACTCCATTTCCCCTTTATCTTGCATTCATATATAGGACCCGGTATGGTATCCCCCACAACAGCCCAATCACCTACAACAGGAGATGGAACAGCCTCTTCCAGTGATTCAAGAGTAGAGAACAACCCCTTGTTGCGGATGCCGTTCTGCTTGACCTTCTCCACTTCGGTGGAAGTCTTGCTAAAGTTGTTGTTAAGACGGTCTGCCGCCTCACTCCAAGTTCCCGTTTTGTTAATAGTATTCAGTTCCATATCACTTCACTTTATTTGGGCAACATGTTCTGATCCCATACAATCTCAGAACCTTTAACCATAATTATGCGTCCTCCCATTATCTGGGTCTGATATATATAACCGTCACTTCCTTTTTGCTCCGCGACCATACTATCCGGGCGGAAATATAATCTATCACTGCTAGAAGGATCGAACATGGAAATACTGGGAATCATCCCTCCAAGTCCGTACTGTAGGGAGATACTGAACAGTTCTTCTCCATTATAATCATACATTCTGATAGACGGTACGGAATACTCATCCTCAGGGGATATTACGATCTTGTAACCATTGGATGATATGACATTGACAGTACCACTAAACTCTCCCTCTCCTTTTATCCAGATATTGCCATCCTCATCAATTTTAAAATTGCCGTTAGGTGACTTTACATTTTTAAAGATTCCGCTTTCCGCATTGACTTCCCCTCTGAACTTACCACCTAGAGCATAGATATATCCTCTCAAAAACACATCACCGCCATGAGTCGCAACAAAGTTCGCCATGTTCGCCCATTCCGCATCCGTGGGCTGGTAATTAGGATCATTACGGAACCTCATTACAGTCAGAATCGCCTGTTCAAGTTTTCCTCCTGCCCAAAACGCCACATCATCATCGTCATTGTATATGCCGCTAACTCCGGCTGTGACCTTCTGTAACTTGCCATTCTTGTAATTACCCAGTTGGATCATATTGGCAAGAATCAGACCACCAAGAATATCCACAGAACCATCCTTGATCGCACTGGCGATATAATTGATTGACTGGAAACCGGCTGTTGCCTTGTCATTGTCAAGAATTGAAGGCTTCCAGTCAGTAGCGATGGTTCCACGCTCTAACTGAAGGTCACAAACGGTTGCGGTACCACTGATAAGAAATATACCACTGCCATTGAAGGTGATCTTATGGGTATATCTCTGATAAGAGGATGTGAGAGGTTGAGAAACACTGAAAGAACCGCACGAAACAGACACAGACGTACCCTTTGCTTTATAACTGATAACATAACTTTCTCCTTTAATCAATGATACGGACTGGGACAAACTACCGATTGCGGCAGAGTACCCGGAGCCGGCATCACTGTCCGCAGATACGGTAGCCACACCCGTCCAATATTCCAGTTGCTTGCTAAAAAGTTCGGTATCCGCCGATAGCTCGGTAGCGGCAGACAGGTCCTCTGTTTCATAATCTCCGGTAAACCCGGAATTGCGCAACAGATTGACCGAGCCGACAGCCGCATTGTCTATCGCATCCTTGGCCTCTTGGGCAAGATCTGCGGCCGCCTGTATCTCATCCGGCAAGCCTTCCATATTCTTCCATCCGGTGGAGCCTTTTTCGATGTGGAACATACCCTTGATATCAACACCTTTATCCTGAGTGTATTCCATGTAAGTGGTCCGGTCCTTGTCACCAATATACGTATCTCCGTACACCTTCATCCGGGCCTTGCCGGTAGACCTGTCAAAATCAAAAGAAATGACATCTTTCCCGGTCAAGGTAAAATCATTAATACCCTGATACATGATGATGGACGGAGAAACTTCGTTCACCGAAGAGAGAATTATCGCCGCCTGTCTGGTGATATCGGTCTTATGGCCTAATCCCACGATATCATCACCTGCCACCGGAACATCGTTCTCGACATTAGGATCACACACGGTCTTGGACAGGTCTATATAATTCTCACCTACTGCTGTGACCAACCGCCAGTAATAGCGGTTGCCGACATGATGCGAAATGCCTGTCTTGATATTGCACTCCTGTGCGATGGCGAGAGATCCCGGAGTAAACTGGTTCTCTATCTCAATTCCGTCTTCCTCTTCCTTGAAATAACAACGGTAGACATCATCCAGTTCCTCCACACGGTTGCATTTCATGCCTGCATGGGAAATCACCTGCTCACCACCTACATACGTCTTCTTCTTTACTTCAAGCTCGTCAAAAACGGCTTTGACCTTGACATACAGATAATCAACAACAGCCTGTGACATACCGTTCTCAAGTACAGTAATTCCACTACCGTTCTTACCTATCAAAAGACCTTTCAAGAAAGTGATCAGACCGTTGGCCGTGTCGTTATTTATCTTTGAGATAAAATAACGGGATATTCTGCCAAGAATATCTGACACGTTGAGAGAGACACCCATCCTCTCACCTATGATATCCCCGGCTATCTCTGTAATCGTACTTCTCAAAGCGGAAACATTGGCGGACAACTTATCTGTTAGCTCCACGGATATATCATACAGGCAATTTTTATCCGCCTTACAAGTAAATGAGTTCACATACATGAAGTATTCCTTATCATTATACTTTATGTATATACGCGAGTTCTCATTCAACAGACCAGCTAACATACTGTTTTCTGCAAGGAAGACACGTGAGAAACTTACGGAAAAAGAGAACTTCTCATCGTTGTTTTCAGACATATACTTTATCAACGCCTCATCTAATCTCTTCTCGGCGGCAAGCACAAGAGATTTCGGCATTTTAATACCTGTAATCACAAACTTATCCCCAACAGAAGGTTTATAGTTATTTGTGGCATTAGGCATAACAACCCCGAAAGTAGTATTGTCCTTTTTTACCGCAATCCAAACCTCATTTGTAGAAGTGTTTTGTTGGCTTTCTATATATTGGGATGTTTGTGAAGTAACCTTCTGTTCAAAATCTCCTGCTGGTAAGTTCCCGGAAGAATCCACCAATACAGGATTGAATGCCCTTCCCGGCTCATTGTCCTTATAGGTAACTCCTATTTCAAACTCGCAAGCAGCACAATTACCCGTAGTCATATTGATTACAGCCGTACCACCTTCCAAACCTTGTTCGAACAGGTTAAAACCGTAATCCCCATTATATATATGTAATTTTATGTAGAAATAAGAATGTACATACTCATCCGTGCCATTGAATATATTATTCCCTTCTCCTGTTCCGAGTTCGTCACTATCGTTATCATCAAAAGCAATATCCGCAATCTCACCAAATAACTGTCCCGAAGCGTTTGTTACATTTTCTATGGTAGGCTTTATATCGCTAAAATCTACCTTTATCTCTTTTACTTTCTTAGAAGAATATGTATTTTTGAAAAAATAGTAATCATTTGTACCGGGTATTTTATACGTATCGTTAAGTGCATTGTAGAATCTTTCCGCTCCATTTGTTTGTCTATAAATGGAAGGCATAAGGTTTTGCGTGCGTTCTATAGTACCTTTTTCATCATCATTCGGATAGTAGAAAGGTATGTTGTCAGAGCTACCAACACCAGTAACGCGATTGACGGTCTTATAATTGGCGTTTGTCTTTTTTATTGATACAAGCCCTTTCTTGTACTCGAAAGGAGTAGAAATTACATTCTCTGTATATCCTATGTGACAAACCTTACCTACAAAGTAATAAGGAAGTTCGTATATGGTATATATGGACTGTAACGCTTCTGCAAGGTATACGCTGTCAAGAGAAACAAGTTTGCTTTCAGAAGTAATATCTTCATCAATCACTATCGAATATCCGATACCCGATTTTGCCATTGAAGCGTTAAGGCGACCAACAAACTCGTTTATATCCCCCATGAACTTGACGGAAGTGGAATTGGAGTGATACGTGTCTTCCCCGGCTGTCACCACGTCCATGAAATATACGTTTTCCAGCACGATACGTTCTGAAACGAATTGAAGCTCATGCTTGTACATGATACTCTTGTTGTCCTTTGAGGATGTAGGCACTTGGTCAATATAATATTTTTCCCCCCTAAACTCAACAAACTCTTCTCCTGTCCATAGTTCGTCTAAGCATGAAGGATAGTTCAGTGTAGCGGTCAGTGTGGGAGTTCCTGCCATACGTTGTGCCGTATAGGTGTACTCACCTAATTTTGCAGGCATATCAGCATTCGGAAATTTTACTTTACTTCCTTGCGTATCAAGTTTTAATATGTACAGACTTTCCTTTTCCATTTATTCTTTTACCACATCAATTTGTTCCGTAACTCCTTTGTCCTTTTTTTGCTGTTTCTCCAACAGCTTTTGAGCCTCTTCCTTCTCCTTTGCTATACGTTGTTCTTCATCGGGAACGGATTCGGTGTTTTTCTCAATGGCTGTTTTTGTGGAAAGAATGCCGGCTTGCTTCATTGAGATAAGTATGTTATTATACTCCGTTGCGCTGAACGGTTGCCATATTTTGAACTTACAGCTAACACGAAGCTTGGCAAATTCTGTAACGGCATTTAGGTTCTCGTCTTTTTTCACCAATTCTTTGGCCAATCCCTCCTTGAACAGGCGCATCATCTTGTCTGCAAAATTCTGCCACTCAATCACACCTTGCTGAGCGTTCTTCAAATCCAAATCACGGGTTAGCGTAATAGCCAGTCCGCTAATGTCACCACTTGACTTGACATCTTTCGGCAAAAGGAAAGTACAGGAGGTATTTATCTGTATCTTCTCAAACAAATCTTGCAGACTGTCAAGCATCCCTTGCGGACTTGGAGGTGCTTTGAACTCCGCACTTCCGTTCCCGTCCATAGACTTGTCCTGCAAAATGATACTCCCGGCAAGTTTCTTTGTCGTTTCTGACAAATTGCCTTTGATATACAGAATGCCCCAGCCGTTCCGTTTCTGAATGACAAAGAAGATGTTGTAGATAATTTCGTAAATCTCGATAAGGCTCTGGCCGTTGTTCCACGCCACATTACCGCGTTTGGTACACAATGGTATCTCGCTGAAACCGTGCAATATAGGACGTTCTCTTACAAAACCGTCATCGCCTGCTTCTTCACCGTCTATCGGTGTGTGCATACGGTACATGTAGGTATCATCGTAACTGTCAATGTATTCCACACCGTCCGCATCGGCATAATAGACACTTTCAAGAAGCCTGTCACCGTTGTTGTCATTGTGTGATATGATTACGTAACCATCTTCATAACTTATCAGGCGGCACTTGATACGTCCTTTATAGTCATAATAAAACAGAAGTCCTGCATCGCCTGTTGCAAGTTGCGAACGGACTGCTTTTGTACGCCATCCATCCATATTCCTGTCTACCCAATACTCCTTGATTGTGGAATAGTTGGCTTTATCTTTCTCGGAAGGAGTGCCACCTCTCAAAGACAATGTACAGGGATTCCCGCAAAGGTAGATTACGTGGCTCGCCAGTATCTGTTCTTGGAAAGCTAATGCCGTGCGCTGGAACTTGATTTCCTGATATCCTCCATCTTCTAACTTGACGCAAATGCTCGGCAAGTTTTGATCAAATAATACCTCATGGCTCATCGGGTCAAGCTCTTTCAGAAACTTTTCCTGCGAAACGATATTCTTTTTTACATTCGGAAGCCTTGCCGTGCGTGTTTCGGTAATGGTTGCGGACTTACCGTCGGAATAGTCGTTTGTAGAGCAAGTGTCACTTCCTCTGAAAAACGGTTTCTTCTGCAACAAGGCATTTACGTTCCGCAATAGATATGTTTTTTTCTCTTCCCGTGTCATTTTTCCGCATCAATTAGGTTGTAATACTTCATACAGGCTTCCTTGCTCGGCATTGCAGAACACTCTCTCGAAGTCCATTTGCAGATAATGTCGTGCTTCTGCGGAACAACGATTATTCGCTTCTGCCCCTCTTCCTCTTCAATATTGAATTTATCGTTCAGCTTCACGCGTGCATCCAACACGACCTTACTTGCTTTGATAAAAGTGTCTGAATCTCCACTTGTTTTCGCATCGTCAGCAATCTGTTTCATCTCCGATATTTCTTTCAGCAATGCTTCTCGGTTCTCATCTTTAGATATGGTAGTGATAGCACCGATGCCGAAAGGTTTCAGTTTCTCGGCAAGCATGGATAACACCTTGTTTGAAGGCTTTTCATCTTCTTGGTAAGCAACCTTTGCGGCAAGAGCCTTATCTACGAAAGAATCACACATTACCAAATAGGCAACATCTCTTACCCTTGCTTCAATTCCTTCTGTTTTAAGGGAATTGAGAATATCCTTTATGTCGTTATAGCTTATCATGTCCTAATACCATAAATGTTCATCGTAAATACTTCCTTCTGTCTGTGCATGGAACGCTTGTTTGGTTTCTTCTTCGTGATTGTAATACCCTGCTTGAATCTCATTCCCGTATTCAATGTTAGCGCACGGAAGCATTCTCATAGCGCATGGGTCTAACAAATCCATCGATCTGCCTTTCCCCAACATCTGATTCATTTTCTTCTTGTTCCAAAGCCGTTTCTTTCCGCTCTGCATATCATCAAACCGTACAACAGAGCATTCTTCCATAAACTCGTTCTCAACCGTCACTTTGTATTTCAGGTTCTGGTGAGTGTATGTCTGTACGGCAAGTTTATCGTCAAAGGTTAGATTACCTTCCTCGATCATCTTGCATAATCTGATATAGCACATATCCTTTACTGTCATTGCGGTAAGTTGGTAAAGCCCGAAAGGTTTATTTAGTGAGATATAAGGTACTGCATCGGGAATGTAATCATTAAAATACCGTCCGGCAGTCGCGTCAAAAATGATATGGCTTTCGGCTGTTCCATGCTCAAATGCAAATGTCTTCACTGCCATAGCGTTTTCTCTCGGAGTGGACTTGCTAAGAATGAGAATGTCGTATGCGTGAAATCCATCCCATGCAAGTGCAACAAGGTTGTCTGTACCATAATCCGCCAAATCCACGGTAATCCATTTGTCACCGTTCACGGCTGGGTTGTTGTTGAATACGCCTTGCGCGGAAGTGGATGGAATAGGTATCTTTTCGTTTTCTTCGGGGTCAACGTTGAAGTTTCCCTCAATGATAGCTTGTGCCATTTTACCGCCCGAAGCGGCAACAGAGCCTATGTAATTAGGATTATTTTCAAGCATAGCCCTATTTTCAGATAGCTTACCTTGATAGAATACGAATGACTTAATCATATTCGTATAGTCAAAATCACCTCCAATACGGGCAAGTTTTCTATCAATATCTATCTTACACTTAGCATAAACTTCTTCTTTGGAATCACCCCAAACCACATCATCAACAGTAGAACCGTTAACATAGAAGTATCTCACTTTCCCGTTTCTATCCGACATAATAAAACCGTCAACCCCAATGTACCAATCCAAGAACTTTCTCGTCCAATGGCTACGTTTCGGGTTAAGGGTACCAAAGAACTTTCCCGTAAACGTCTTTGAACGTCCACGGTTACGGGTCTGCACATAGCTGAATGCTTCCCAAGACATTTCAGTAATCTCATCAATACATATCGCATCAATCTGTTTACCTTTCCATTGCTCACGCATTTTGTCAAGATTAGTATCATCTATATAGGTCAAGTCGCAATACGCACCACTTGGGAATGATATGCGAGGGCTATCGGCAGTCTTTACAGAACAATAGTCACCGAATATAGCCTTGAATGTATCTACGAATGAACCTCCCGTCTTTTGCGACTGCAAAGACCTACGTGTAATAACCGCACGGAAATCCCCATCTGTCATTAATGGCTCTGCAAGAGCGAGAACAAGAGCAAATGAATTGTGGGTAACTGTAAAATCATCAACCATATATAGACCACTTGGATTGTCAACAGAAATACATCTTCCTTCTTTCACTCCAATGTATTCCGCACTGACTATCGTTTTTTCAAGTTTCAAGTCTTTGTCTATTTCTACATACCCATATTTTTTGACTCTGTTTTTCTTTTTTGGCAATGAAACTATTTCGTCATTGAATTTTGTACATATCCAAACCGTATATGCTTCATTGCATGGATGGAATATTCCGTTCCCATCCTTATATCCTGCTTTCTTAGAAGTTATGGAAGCTCTGCCGCCCAAAGAGCGTACAACAAATGCTACATCTTCTGAAAGCTGCTTGCTTATTGTTGTGTAACTCAAATGTCCTCTATCATCCACATATCCGTCTGTATCAAGAAGTCCACGCAGTAAATCTTTTCTTTCTTCTATTGTAGAGTATTTATAAAACTTAGGGATGAACTTATTTTCAGCAGTACATCCATTCATTTTTAATGTTTTTATATCCTCTACTATATTATTATTGCCTATAACATAAGTTGCGCAAATTTCTCCATCCTTAGTATATCTCTTCGACATATCATAGCCATAGGATTTGAATTTGTCAACGATAAATTCATCGGGTGTACATAAGTATATACATCTATTACATATACTTTCGCTCATACATCCGTCGCCAATTAGCGCGCCCAGAACATACGGTGCAATCGGTCGTGGAGTCGTAGGAGTGATAGGTCGAGTAAATTGAACAGGTTCGGGTAATGGTATATTAAGATTCTTCCCTTTATACATTCCATTGTTCTTATTTTTCATCCACTCATATATTTGTATAGCAGACATCAATCTCCAACCATCGTATTTCTCTTTCTCCATATCGGAGTTTCTACGCTTTGATTGTTTTCCTGCAACTCTTGCTTTCCAAAGATGTCCTTCTGTACAATCCATATATGTACCATCAGAGAAGGATATTCTATAAAATGGAAACATAGATATGGGATGTAGATATATTACCCTTTCTTGCCCACCCGTGTCAGGGTTAGATATAATACTACCTACTTCAATATCTCTAAGTTTCCTTAAACCGTATGGAGTTACTATATGAGAATCAAGCAATGCCCCTTTGCCCCCGCCAAGATTCCCACCACCAAACACTACGTCCACACATGATGACACAAACTGCATTTGGAATCCTTCTTGCGGCTTGATTACGACTTCTCTATGTACTTCTTGTTCTTTCATCAAAAGCAAAAATACCTCTTAATAATAAGGTAATATCTGTCTCTTATACACATCTGACGCTGCCGACGATAAGGCTCG
>ERZ1027044.599-NODE-599-length-18535-cov-9.435498_pt1 | contig 18535 bp, 9 predicted proteins | sample MGYA00519433_ERZ1027044 | MGnify/ENA primary metagenome ERZ1027044 (study PRJEB26926, sample SAMN06164589) | human gut metagenome | biome: ENVO:00009003; feature: ENVO:2100002; material: ENVO:00002003 | host: Homo sapiens | place: USA | collected 2012 ... | reverse complement strand
CGTCTCGTGGGCTCGGAGATGTGTATAAGAGACAGCGTATGATCAGTTCCGGATAAATCAGTCTTTCAACCTTACTTTCTTCTTCAGGAACTCCGTTGATCTTCTCAAGTATAAGCTCTGCTGCCATTTCTCCCAGCTTTTCCTGCGGATGAGCTATCGTTGTGATTCCGTTTCCCCGCTGAGCATACAGTGAATTGTCATAACCGGTAATGGAAATATCCTCCGGTATTCTGACTCCCATTTTCTCCAGTTCTTCCATAACCTGAACAGCAATCTGATCATTGTAACAGACGATTCCATCCGGAAGCTGTCCGCTCTGCACCATTTCTTTTGCCATCAGTGCAGGTTTTACTTTCCTGTCCTCTGTATGAAACCAGACAACATCATCCGGATCATAGGCAATCCCTGACTCCTGTAAGGCCTTCACATATCCCTTGTGGCGCTCCAGTCCCTGCATATCGTCTGCCTTAAAGAAACCCTTGATCTTTTTATGTCCCAGTTCCAGCAGATATTTTGTTACAAGGTAGCCTCCCTGTGCATCATCCATAAGAATATGAGGTTTATCCCTCATTTCTGAATAGATTCCCTGAATAAACACATACGGAATTTCAAATTTATCCAGATTCTGATAAAGATTTCTGTGTTTACAGATCATCTCACTTTTGCTTGGTTCAATGATCAGTCCATCAATATCTTTCTTCAGAAGTTCCTCCAGACATCTGGCCTCTTTCTGTCTGCTGTTTGCTGTGTTTTTCAGGATAATACTGTAACCGCTTTCTGAAAGGACATTATCCATTCCCTGTATCAGTCTCGGAAAAATATAATCAGAAATATATGTGGTCACTACCGCAATATTCTTTGAATTCTTTATATGGCGCATATTCTCAGAGCAATAAGTACCTCTTCCGTGAAATGCCTCTACATATCCGTCCTGCTCCAGGATTCCCAGTGCTTTACGAACTGTATGTCTGCTCAGGGAATATTTCTGTGAAAGCTCGTTTTCTGAAGGAAGCTTCTCTCCCGGTCGGATAGCTCCTGACATAATATCACCTCTGAGCTGTTCCATCAGTGAGAAATATTTCGGCTTTCCATTATCTGTCATGTCTTCTTCCCTCCTGTATTTAGGATACAACTTGTACGCACGTACGAACAAGTTGTTTTTTATGCATAAATTATACAAAATATCGAGAGATTTTTCATTAGTTTTTTCCAAAACACCTCGAGGGATAGTGATGTGTGAACAGTAACAGTTCATCCTTTACGAAAGTTACCAATATCCGATTGATTTCAACATCACTTCGGCTCAGCTTTTTCTATACCATAACATTCATGGCAAATCCCATGTACCGCCATACGTATTTCTTTATCCAGACGTGAATTACAGGTGATCAGAGTCACCATTCTCTCCCTTTCATCAGGCTCTACTCCTGTGTCATACATGGAATTATTTTTCAATATAGATAATTGTCTCCTGTATGCAGGACTGGATAACTTGTATCCATATTCAAATGCCGGGCTTTTGGAAGATGCCTGTTCCACAGAAAAAATTTTGTACAGAAACTTTCTTTTTGGTGTTGTGATCTCAATTTCAGGACATTTTTTCAGAAATTCAGGCTGTTCATAACGGTTCAGATTTGCAAACATCATATTACCTTCTATATTATGCCCGTAAAGAATACTGTGGGAATCTGTAAAATTCTTTTTTATGTCATGTTCCAGAAAAATACATCCAAACAGATCTTCCTCTCCTCTGAAATTATGTTTCAGGTAATATTCATCATCTGCCGCCTGAACTACAGGATAAGAAATATCGGCTCCCGGGACAGTAATCCAGGCAACTGTCTGAGAGTTGATCTTTCTTAAATTTTCCCAGGAAATCCCGAAGGATTCCCTGATTTCATCTGTACAGTTTTTGTTTTTTGATTCAGAAGATCTTCTCTGTTTTTTCCTGCGTTTTTTTTCACTGTTTTTTGTACTGCTGTCTTCATCAGTTTTTTTGCCATCTGCCAATAATCCGGCACCTTCTCTGTTCTTCACCCCTGCCATTTGGGAAAGCTCTGCATATTCCTGCCTTGCTGCAAGATTCTGTTCATAACTTTTTATATAGAAGCCGGCACAATATATAAGAAGCCCGATTGCTGCTATGATCATACTTACTGCAAATGTTCTGAGTTTTTTCATTTCCGCGGCATACCCTTTATATTTCTTTTCCCGGAAACAGTTCTTCTGTAGATCACCACACCTCCTGTCAGCAGTCCCATTCCGATAAGTCCAAGAACAGCCATCATTTTAAACGGTCTGACATCTCCTGTTTTAGAACTTCCTGCCATGGAACCACCCTGATAGCTTCCGTATCCACCGGAATATCCACCCGAATTTGCGTAACTGCTGCCTCCGCTTCCGGAAGTCGTTCCTCCATTATTTCCACCATTGTAAGATGCCAACGGTGCTTTCGTCGGTACAGGAGTCATTTTCGGGCAGGTTCCCGGTACAGATGGTGTTGGTGTGGCTTTTGGCTGCTCTGTCGGTTTCGGTACTTCTGTAGGTTTTGGTGTCTCTGTCGGCTTTGGTGTTTCTGTTGGTTTCGGTGTTGCAGACGGTGTTGGTGTGGCAGTCGGTTCTGCTTTTGCTTTCACATATGCCTCCTGCTGTGCAGTAATTTCCGGTGAAATATCACCTCTTGCTTTCGCTGTGTTTACAATTTTTTCAGGCTCTGTGCTTTCTGTTTTAAATACCATTTCATAGCAGACTTCAATTTTATCCATATCTGACAACGATGCTCCTGTCTGAATTACAAATCCTGTATCATCTGCCTCTATTTTGGCATCTTTCAGTTCTATACCGTTTTTCTTCACAAAAATGCTGTCTTTTACAATGGAAGCCCCTTGGGTTTCCAGTTTATCTTCGATAACAATATTCTGATCTGTGACATCCTCACGCAGTTGTCTTACTGTCAGCTTATAGTATCCTTTCTCACCGGGCGCATACTCTTTCTTATCTGATTCCTTCACAATTTCCAGAATCGGACTGTGTACCTCTGTCTCTGTTTCCCCGGTTGCAGGTATCTTTTCACTGCTGTCTGCAACTGCAGTATTGTGCACTTTCTGTCCTGCCAGGGCTGCATCAATCACTGCTGCCTGATATTCCACGATCATACTTTTCTGTTCCTGACAGTCCAGAGGATTATACATTACCTGCTCAAAAAGACCGCCTTTATCATTATCGCAGATACTATATCTGCTGTCCCTGACCAGTGTCCTGCCTGTTGACATCAGGAAAGTATTATCATCATTGATCTGTACATCAGCATCTGCCACATTTCCTTTCTCATCCATCAGAATCACCGAATCCTTCAGAAGACGTACTCCCTGAGTATCGATCACATCCTGCAGAGTAACATTACGCGCCACACATCCGGTCTGCTCCTGTGTCAGGACAATGCGGTATGTAATAATATCACCATATTTGTAAAATGGTTTGTCCGTCGTCTTCTCTACGTTAAGAACAGGCGAGTTCACCCAGATTTTTGAGGAGTCCTTTACTTTCTGTGCATTATCTGCATACGCCTGTGCTGTATTTACAATCTCCATCCCATTTACGCTTTCCTGCGCAGTACAGCGGAAATTAACAGTCACAGGTGTCTGATACGGAAGATCTGAAATCGTCACGATCCATCCGGTTCCCTGACGTGTAACCTGACAGCTGACCGGTTTTTCCACTGTTTCTTTATAATTTTCCGGATTCAGCTGATTTCCTGCATCATCAGTTCCTGCCACCGGATTCTGAATAACAGCCGGAACACCGCTTACAGTAACAGCATCTTCAGCTCCGTCCAGAGCCAGCCCTTCAGGAAGGGAAAGATCACTGATCACAAGATTTCTTGCGATAGATCCCTTCTGAAGATTATTAACCGTAACCTGATAATTCACCTGTTCTCCTACCCGAAATTCATTTTCCGCACGTCCATCCCCGGCTGCCAGATATGGATTCTGAAAACTTTTCTCAATAGAAAGAACTGCTGTATTTACATACACTTCTGCGTCATCCTGTGAAACAGGGGCATTCTGCGCCTGCACATTGGCAACATTAATGCTTTCCATTCCATTTGCCGCTTCCGCAACTGTGCAAAGGAAAGAAATCATAACCGGAGTATTTGCCGGAAGATCTGAAATGTTCAGTCTCCATCCGCTTCCCTCCTGAAGAAATTCATAATTCACCGGTTTCTCTGATGTCTCATTATAAAATTCCGGATTGAGCTGGTTCAAAACATCTTTGGTCCCTGCTGTCAGCTGCGTAATATTCTGTGGGATTCCGCTTACCGATACATCCTCTGCCGATGAAAGCGCAAGTCCTGCCGGCATACCGGTATCCCAGACAGTTACGTTCCGGGCCACTGTACCTGCTTTTTTATTCTCCACCACCACATTGTACTGTACCTGTTCTCCGACCTGCCATTCATAATGATCTGCAGATTTCTCAATCCAGAATTCTCCTGAATTTACATATACTTCTGCATCATCAGATCTCTCATCTGTATTAGCAGCTTTTACAGTTGCTGCATTTACGCTTTCGTGTCCATTTGCCTCTTCCTGTGCGATACAATGGAAAATAATCGTTACAGGCTGACTGTATGGCACATAAGAACAATAAAAGGAAAATCCGTTCTCATCTGCATTCAACTGAGAATCCACAGATCTCGCTTCATATGCCTGTCCTGTTTTCTTATCCGGTACGGGATAGTTTACCTGTTGCTGAACTCCCAGTACTTCCATGCTCTGTGCACCACCTGCCAGAACCAGTCCCTGCGGCAGACCAATATCAGTAATAGTTACATCTTTTGCAATTGTTCCTGCCGTTACATTATTCACCACGATCCGGTAAGCTACCTGCTCTCCTGCCTGCCATTCATATTTGTCTGCTGTTTTATCAATTTCAAGCTGTGGACTGTTCGGCCATACTTCTGCCATATCCTTTCTGGATTCCTGTTCTCCTGTCTCAGGATTGATCAGATTATCCGCTGTTGCAGTCACAATATTTTCCCATTCCTGTCCATTGGAATCCGCAGATGCCTGACATTTAAAACGGATTGTGATCGTCTCCCCATACTTCAGGGACGGACACTCTGCTTTCCATCCATTTTCTCCCTGTCCGGTAAGCGTACAGTTCTCGCCTCCCTGACTTGTCTCTACAGCATACTGCCCTTCCAGAAGCTGCAGACATGATGGAAGCTCGTCTGTAATAACAACATTTACTGCTTTTACATCCTGTTTTGTCTGAGAAACCAGAACCTCATAATCTATGATATCTCCCGTTTTCCATTCATACTGAGAAGTATTTTTCTTTACTTCCAGTTCCGGTGGAATCACACCCTTTACCCACACTGTTTCCGTATCCATTGTATCTCCGCTTCCGTTTGTACGTTCATAACTCATGGATGCATGGTTTGGTACAAGAATACTGTATCCATCCTCTGCAAGGTATTTTGAAATGTTAATTTCTGATTCCGGTCTCTGGCGTACTTTTAAAGTAAATGTGTAAGTCTGATTATCTGTAAATGCTTCATCCTGAAGGCTCTCTGCTTTGGCCCTGCAGGTCACTTTCTGTCCTTCAACAGCAACATCAAACCAGTCTGTCACTGTCTGCCCTGCATCATTCACAATACTGACTTTTGATGCATCCTCTATAGTAAGACAATCCTCAAGTATATCCTGTACCACAAAGGATTTCAGTCTATTGGGTGTCACCTCTGCCCGGATCATATACTGAAATTCCTGTCCCTGACGAATGCCAAAAGGTTTTTCTTTTGATGCGGCAGCTGCCTGTTCCCATGTACAGTTTGCCTCTCCCACACGTTTCTCAGGCGCTTTTTTCATCTCAACATCACCGAAACAATAGGATGTAAAATCAAAATATGCATATGCTTTGCAGTATTTCTGTCCTTTAAAGTTCGGACAATAACTGTTGCCTGATGGATCCAGATATTTATTTCTTGTAATCTCTGCCCATCTTTCCTGAGAACCGGCTTTTGCAATGGCATCTTCACGACTTTTATCCCATTTATCCAGTCTGAACTGATGACAGAATTCTACCGTAAAATTATCTGTATCATAAAAAAGATTCAGCCATCCTCTCGGATCATCCGGCTCAACGGAACCAAGGGGTGAGCTTACAGAATTTCCATCTACCGTCAGATAATCATTGTTTTTCAGAACATATGCATTATCCAGACTGCTGTCTGACGGAATACGAACTCCCTGTCCCGCATCAATATCACGTATGGTTCCATGGCCACTGATCGGCAGTGTTTCTTCTGTTCCATGCTTCAGAAACTGAAACTTAACCTTTGCGTATCCTACAGAATAAATAAATACACCGATACTGTTTTTGGAAAAGCCAACCATTGGATAAGCTTCATTATCTTTCCATGCAAACGTAGCTCCGCCTTTATTCTGAACAATCGATTCTGCAGTGCGCAGATCATAACGGGGTTCTGCATTCTCTACTCCCACAAGAATGAGTCTGACATCAACAATATTTCCATTTCCATCTTTTCCTACATTGTTATAACGCATCCCTGCGCTTCCGGCTTTATAGTCCGCTCCTACACGAACGCACTCTGTATCACGTTCGCTTTTTCCATTGTCTGAAAAAGCTTCCCTGTCCAGATTATCACACCCAAAAGATTCATATGTGGTAATTCCGGGCTGAAACTTCATGTTAAAGCGATAACCATAATCTACCACCTTGTCACTGTCCCATGTTTCTACAGTTAACGGTGCCGCCTGAGTTACGCAGACAGGCACAAGCCCCAGAATTGCCTGCAGAATAAAAAGCATTGCAAGCAGCAAAGCTCCAAGGCGTTCTTTCAGTTTGAAATTGTGTTTCATTTTCCGTCTCCTTTCCGAACAAAAAATATAAAAATGAATGTGGGATTTTTCCCTGCACCTGGCAGGATTAAAGAATAGAAATAAGTTGAGATTGTATGATTATAAATATTCAAGGGGAATTAATATCGTGAAACAAGAACGTTTACACTTAAGATTTTTAAGATTCTGCGCAGGGTTTCTTTTCTGAAACCCTGCACAGATTTTCATTGATCATTTCTTTTCTTCAGCCATGAAAGAAAATAAAGAATAATTGCAAGAATAATAAAAAACGGAATCGCAACTCCGATTATCAGTATCAGTAAAACAATTATAACAGCCGCCGCTGCAATAACAACAGCCCTGCCATGCCAGGTAGAAAGATCGATTACTTTTTTCCATCTTTTCTCCTGCTGATGAGGAAGCTCTGTCTCATTGCCATAACTGCTTCCGTAAGAAGAATACTCTCCGTAATCTTCCTGTGTACTTCCATCATCTGTATCGATCAGAGTTTTTGCTATCAGATGCGGGTCTCCCAGTTCCTGCAGTACTTCCTGCTCTGAACGTCCGCCACGTACCTGAGACTGTATATAATCTTCATAATACCTGATATGTGCTGCTGCTTTGCCCTCCTGCATCTGACCGGCAAGCTGGCTTCTCAGGATTTCCAAAAATTCTTTTCTGTTCATCTTCTACACTCCATTTTGCCAGAAATACATGTCAAAACTCTACTGCTCGCTCCGTTATCAGTAACGTTCGTACTCTTATTTTACCATATATACCGCAGGTAGCAACTAATATAATCATAAACTTTTTATGAAATTCTTATAAACTCAGTTACTGTTCACTCCGTTCTCAGTAACTGAGCCAAAATTCATTCCAGATTGCCTGCGGCAATGGAATTTTGGCTTGTATGTCATTTCCCGACAATTTTTGCATACATTTCAGGTCTGCGGTCTCTGAAAAGTCCCCAGTTCAGTCTGTCTGCCTTTAATGCATCCAGGTCAAAAGTGCTTACAAGCACCCCCTCTTCCCCTCCGGGCAGTTCTGCACAGAGAGCACCTGTGTTGTCTGTGATAAAAGAAGAGCCGTAAAAATTAAGAGCAGATTTCTGCATTCCGTTTTCCGGACATGGCTCTACTGTTTCCTCACCGATTCTGTTGGCAGCAATCACAGGAATCAGATTGGAGGCAGCGTGTCCCTGCATACATCTTCTCCAGTGTTCCATGCTGTCACATTCCAGGATGGGTTCACTTCCGATGGCAGTGGGATAAAAGAGCAGCTCTGCTCCCTGCAGCGCCATACATCTTGCCGTTTCCGGGAACCACTGATCCCAGCAGATTCCAACTCCGATGGTTCCAAATCTGGTATCAAAAACCTTAAAGCCGGTGTCTCCCGGTGTGAAATAGAATTTTTCCTGATAATAATGATCATCCGGAATATGTGTTTTTCGATAAATGCCGAGATTCTTCCCATCTGCATCCAGAACCGCAACGCTGTTATAAGTATTATTGACCTCTTTTTCATAAAAGCTGACCGGGATCACAATCCCCAGCTCTGCCGCTACCCTGCTGAAATGACGCACTGCAGGGTTTTCCTCTGCAGTCTGCGCATATTCATAATACTCATATCTGCGCTCCTGGCAGAAATAGGGCCGTTCAAAAAGCTCCGGAAGAAGAACAATCTCAGCTCCCTTTGCTGCTGCCTGACGCACCAGTTCCTCTGCATGGGCAATATTTTTCTCCACACTTTTACTGCATTTCATCTGAACTGCTGCCACTGTTACATTTCTCATCCTGTCTGTTCCTCCTGCTCCTGTTTACATAAGTAAGTTTTTTCATAACTTTCAGGTAATAACCCTCAAACACATGACTCTCAAAGTTTTTCTGCATCAAGGTCAGATATTTTTTCCGGGAATCTGCTGGGTGATACAGTGAATATTTCCACCGCCGACAATGATGGCTCTGGCATCAATGGGATAAATCCTTCTTTCAGGAAAACACTTCTGCAGAATCTCCACTGCCCTTTTGTCATTTTCATCCCCAAATTGTGGAAGGATGATCCCTCCATTGGAAATATAGAAATTCACGTAACTGGCAGCCATCCGTTCTCCTGCTTCCCGTTCGTCTTCTCCCTCTTCAAACACAAAGCCATCCACATCTTCCCGGGTAAGGCAGACCGGTTTCTGAGGAATCGGAAGCTTATGAATCTTAAATTTTCTGCCTTTTGCATCTGTTTCCTGTTCCAGCACCTTCAGATCAGCCAGAGACATGGCATACTGCGGATCTGTCTCATCCTCTGTCCATGCAAGCACAACCTCTCCGGGCCTTACAAAAGCGCACACGTTATCCACATGCTCATTGGTTTCATCCTGATATATTCCACATGGAAGCCAGATAATCTTGTGGACACCGAGCCAGTACTTCAACTGTTCCTCTATCTGTTCCCTGCTCATCTGAGGATTGCGTCCCTGACTCAGAAGACAGGCCTCTGTAACGATCAGAGTCCCCTCTCCGTCAGAATGGATGGAACCGCCCTCCAGCACAAAAGGTCTGGCATCCAGACATGGGCAACCGAGAGTCCTGCAGATAAAGGCAGCCACCCTGTCGTCCTTCTCCCAGTTCCGGTAAAGCCCGTCAAAGGTACCTCCCCAGGCATTAAACTGCCAGTCAACTCCACAGACTGCCCCTTTCTCATCCAGAACCATGGTTGCTCCCACATCTCTGGCCCAGGCGTCATCTGTCTCGCATTCCAGCAAAGTCACACCGGAAACATTCCCAAGCTGATTCTTTGCATTCTCCATCTGAGCTTTGGAAACCAGCATATACACCTTTTCGCTCACTCCAATAGCCTCTGCAACTTTCACAAATGCTTTCTGTGCTTCCCTTGCCCCATAATTCCAGGAACCGGGACGTTCCGGCCAGATCATCACACATCCCTCATGAGGCTCAAATTCTCCGGGCATACGATATTTTGTTCTGTTCTTCTCTGTAACTTCCATGTCTGTCTCCTTTTCTTTGATAGCCCGGCAGATATCAGGAAAGCCGGCTCTTAAAGTCTTCGTATCCGAAATGTCTGATAACCTCACACTCTCCGTCCTCATGCATAACCGCAATATCCGGCAGCGGCATACCATTAAATGTATTATTCTTCACCATAGAATAAATCGCCATATCCATAAAATACAGCTTGTCCCCGATCCGGATCTCTCTGTCAAAGGAATAATCTCCGATTACATCTCCTGCCAGGCAGGTGCAGGAAGACAAGCGGTAGGTATATGCCTTCTCCCCTGCTTCCCCGCTGTCCTTAAGAGGCGGACGATAGGGCATCTCCAGCACATCCGGCATATGGCAGGCTGCAGAAGCATCCAAAATCAGCGTTCTGATCTCATTTTCCACAATGTCCATAACCTCTGTCACCAGACATCCGGCATTCAGGGCAACAGCCTCCCCGGGCTCCAGATAAATATCCAGATCATAGGTTTCCTTCATATGCTGAATACATTTTTCCAGGAGCTTTACATCATAATCCTCTCTGGTAATATGATGTCCGCCGCCCATATTCAGCCAGGAAACCTCAGACAGAAATTCTCCAAACTTCTCCTCTACCGCCTGCAATGTTTTCTCCAGGTCATCCGCATTCTGTTCGCAGAGCGTATGAAAATGCAGTCCGTCGATCCATTTCAGACATTCCACGTCAAAGTTCTCTCTGGTAACCCCCAGCCTGGAACCCGGCGCACAGGGATCATAGATCGCATGATCCCCCTGAGTGGAGCATTCCGGATTAATACGGAGTCCCAGACTGGCTCCGGTACACACTTCTTTAAATTTCTTCAGCTGTGCTGTGGAATTAAAGATAATATGGTCACAGATCCGATCCAGTTCCTCTATATCTTCTGTACGGTAAGCAGGGGAAAAAACATGATTCTCTTTCCCCATCTCTTCATATCCAAGCCTTGCCTCAAACAGACCGCTGGCAGTGGTACCTGCCAGATATTTTCCAATCATGGGATACAGAGCAAAGCCGGAAAACGCTTTCTGCGCCAGAAGGATCTTACACCCGGTATCCTCCTGGACTTTTTTCAAAATCTCCAGATTCTCCCGCATCTTCTTCTCATCGATCACATAGCAGGGAGTTTGCAGTTGATCAATCTTCATTGGCTTTCCAGACCTTTACCAGTTCAGGATCTTCGCAGACTTTCCATGGAAGTCCCCATTTGTTCAGTGCTTCCATATATGGATCCGGATCAAATTCTTCCACATTAAATACACCCGGCTTCTTCCACTGTCCGGTCACTACCATCATGGAACCGATCATAGCCGGAACACCTGTTGTATAGGAGATTGCCTGGGATTCCACCTCTTTATAGCATTCCTGATGATCACATACATTATAAATATAAATACTTTTCTCTTTTCCGTCCTTAACACCTGTGAAAATACAGCCAATATTTGTTTTACCCACTGTTCTCGGACCCAGAGATGCAGGATCCGGCAGAAGAGCTTTCAAAAACTGGATCGGCACGATTTCCTGTCCATTAAATTCCACAGGTGCGGTGGAAAGCATTCCTACATTTTCCAGACATTTCATATGTGTCAGATAGCTCTGTCCGAATGTCATAAAGAAACGGATCCTCTGTACTCCCGGAATATTTTTTGCCAGTGATTCAATCTCTTCATGATGAAGAAGATACATATCCTTCTTTCCTACCTCAGGGAAATCGTAGACAGATTTAAATTCCATAGGCTCTGTTTCTACCCAATGTCCGTCTTCCCAGTAGGAACCATTTGCGGAAACCTCTCGAAGATTGATCTCCGGGTTAAAGTTTGTGGCAAAAGGATATCCATGATCACCGCCGTTACAGTCCAGAATATCAATGGTATGGATTTCATCAAAATAATGCTTCAGGGCATAGGCACTAAATACACTGGTAACACCCGGATCAAAACCGGTTCCCAGAAGAGCAGTCAGTCCTGCTTCCTTAAATTTCTCATCATAAGCCCACTGCCAGGAATAATCGAAATATGCAGTAAAGCCTTTTTCTTTACATCTCTTTTCATAGATTGCACGCCATGTGGGATCTTCTGTATCCTCTGCTTCATAATTAGCAGTATCAATATAATCTGCACCAGCTTCCAGACATGCATCCATGATGGTAAGATCCTGATATGGAAGTGCCACATTCAGGACAGCATCAGGCTTATAGGCTCTGATCAATTCTGCGACCTCTGCCGCATTATCCGCATCTACCTTTGCTGTCTCTATTTTTGTCTTCGTTGTACTTTCAATCTTCGCTTTGAGTGCATCGCATTTTTCCTTTGTCCTGCTTGCGATCATAATTTCTGTAAAAACATCGCTGTTCTGACAGCATTTGCGAATTGCCACTGAAGCTACCCCACCACATCCGATTACCAATAATCTGCTCATAAACTGTTTTCCTCCTCTTCCAGTAAATCTTCTACATATTTTGGAAGCATAAATGCTCCTCTGTGAAGGTTTGTTGTATAATACCATGTTTCTATATTAAGATCATCAAACCTCTCAGGCCTGAAATCTTCCAGTGGATGATATTTCTTTGATGCAAATCCAAAAAGCCAGTATCCCGAGGGACAGGTAGGGATATGTGCCTGATAAACCCTGCTCACCGGAAATGACCGGAAAACCTTTCTGTGCATCTTTCTGCATTCCACCTCATCCTCATCATAAAAAGGACTTCCATGCTGATAAACCATGATTCCGTCATCTCTGAGAGCCTTATAACAGCTTCCGTAGAATTCCTTTGTAAAAAGTCCCTCTGTGTGTCCCAGCGGATCTGTGGAATCATTGATGATCAGGTCATATCTGGCCTTTTTATTCCGCAGGAACCGAAGACCGTCTTCATAATAAATGTTGACTCTCTCATCCTTCAGTCCCTGGGCAATATCCGGAAACATCTCCGCACAGACATCCACAAACATTTTATCGGATTCCACCACATCAATGCTCTCAATCTGCGGATAATGGATCAGTTCTCTGGCAACTCCACCGTCACCGCCGCCGATGATCAGAACATTTTTTACATTGGGATGTACTGTCATTGGCACATGCGTGACCATCTCATCATAAATAAATTCATCTTTATCAGAGAATACGATCTCACCGTCCAGAGCCACAAATCTCCCAAATTCTTCAGACTCAAACACATCGATTCTCTGAAATTCACTTTCCCCCGAAAATAACTGTCGGTTAATCCGGACAGAAAGCTTTACATTTCCTGTATGGAACTCGGAATACCATAATTCCATGATCAGATCCCCCCTTTCAGTACCTGAAGATGTTCTACCTTCGGATCCTCCATTCCCTGCATAGAACAGCCTTTATCTCTTGCATAAAGAATGTATTCTACAATTTCCTGTGTCACCATTTCCCCCGGAGCAAGAATCGGGATTCCCGGAGGATAGCACATAACAAATTCACCGCTGATCCTGCCTGCCGCCTGTTCCATGGGCAAAGATTCTTTCTCCGCATAAAATGCCTGCTGTGGAGACGCCACCACTGCAGGTGCGATATATTCTCCGGAAAGCATACCTGTGCTGTCCTTCTTATACAGACGCTCAATATCAGCCAGTGCCCCTACCAGTCTCTCAATATCCTGAAGCCTGTCTCCGATGGAAATATAAGCCAGAATATTACAGATATCTCCAAACTCGATCTGAATATCATATTCATCCCTGAGAAGATCATAAACTTCAATACCTGCCAGCCCATTTCCCAGTGTATAAATGGAGAGTTTTGTAACATCAAAATCAAAAACACTGGTTCCATTGATCAGATCCATACCATATGCATAATAGCCGCCGATCTCATTGATCTCCTCTCTGGCATACTGCGCCATCCCTGCAACCTTTTCAAAGGATTCCTCTCCCCTGAGTGCCAGATTTCTTCTGGAGATATCTAGACTGGACAACAGAAGATAAGAAGCACTTGTGGTCTGAGTCAGATTGATGATCTGGCGCACTTTCTCTGCATTCATACTCTTATTCAAAAGCAGCAGCGAACTCTGTGTCAGACTTCCACCGGATTTGTGCATGGAAACTGCCGCCATGTCGGCACCTGCCGCCATTCCGGATACAGGAAGGTTTCTGCCGAAATAAAGATGGGTTCCATGAGCCTCATCTGCCAGCACCTTCATTCCTCTGGCATGAGCCTTCTTTACGATAGTCCGCAAATCCGAACAGATTCCATAATAGGTAGGGTTATTTACAAGAACCGCCACCGCATCCGGGTTCTCATCCATAGCCTTCTCCACCTGGCTGACCTCCATGCCAAGGGAGATACCCAGCTGTGCATTCACCTCCGGGTTTACATAAACCGGAATTGCACCGCACAGTACCAGGGCATTGATGGCACTTTTATGTACATTTCGCGGCAGAATAATCTTATCCCCTGCCTTGCAGACAGACAGGATCATGCTCTGCACTGCAGATGTGGTTCCTCCTACCATAAGGAATGCATGCGCTGCGCCAAAAGCATCTGCTGCAAGCTCCTCCGCTTCTCTGATCACCGAAACCGGGTGGCAGAGATTGTCCAGCGGCTTCATAGAATTAACATCCAGCCCCACACATTTCTCTCCCAGCAACTGTGCAAGCTCCGGATTTCCTCTTCCTCTTTTATGTCCCGGCACATCAAAGGGAACGACTCTCTTCTTTCGGAAACGTTCCAGTGCTTCATATATGGGCGCATGCTGTTGTCTTTCATAATCCATTTGACATGTTCCTCTTTTCCTGTCGTCATGTACCGGCAAATACAGTTCTATCATTCAGCAATTGTATACTGCCTCAAACCGGCACAATGATTCAATTATTTCTATATATATATTTGCTATATCTGCACAAAAAAAGAAGCAGATAAGTTCATTCACCATCTGCTTCTCTCATGATCTATAGAATTTCTCAGGCTCTGTCTCTTTATATACTGACCGGATTTCCCGTATAAATCCGTCTGTATCCTGTGCCTGTTCCCGTATTCTGAAATATTCATGACTGCTGTCGTCTTCAATCGCTGGCAAATATATGCTATGCTCTTATTGACCGTTTCACAAGATGATGTGTGCTTACGCACTGATTATTATAAAGTAATCAACTTATAAAATTTGAGCTTCTAACTCAATCAATAATGTGGTGTCTCCCACCCGGCAACTGCCCCGCCTGTCCGTATGGCTTAACATTCAGAAACTGTCTCTGAATGTGAGCAAATATTTGCATGAAAACGATAGTGTCTTTTCATACTAAAGATGAGAATAACATATCTTCTGAACTGTTGTCAATTCCATTTTCCATATTTTGCGCAGTCTTTACCCGCTTTTTATATTTTCTTCATTTATCAGGGAAAACTGTGTTTATTTTTTAACAATTTCTTTCCTTGAGAAAACGTATTTTCTTTCATGACCAGGGATTACGATTCTCTTCTCTTATCAATTTGCACAACTTTTATCCAGTTTACTCACATTTTTTGACGTTTCAACAAAAATTTTCTTGACATTTTTTTCTCAAAATGATATATTGTATTCATCAATTGAAAGAACCTTCGAGTACTGACGGAAAGAGTGGAGTGCAAACCACGTGGAGTCGGAGGTTTGTGGGAGCCGACCGTCTGGGCAGTATTTGAAATATTCAGATACTGGCCTTTTTTTATAACTTTCAGGGCAGAAATCAGGAATACCAGGCAGACCGGCCAATACTTCTTTCAATTAATAATTGTTGCTGATCGCGGAGTGAACAGCAACAGAAGTTTTTCATGTTATGCGGAAACGAAAGGAGAAAAACAATTATGGGATTCAAATCAGACATTGAAATTGCACAGGAATGCGAGATGCTTCCAATTACTCAGATCGCAGAGAAAGCAGGTATTGACGACAAATATCTGGAGCAGTACGGAAAATACAAAGCAAAAATCGACTACAATCTTCTGAAAGAAAGTGATAAGAAGGACGGAAAATTAATCCTCGTTACAGCTATCAACCCAACTCCAGCAGGAGAAGGTAAAACTACTACTACTGTAGGTCTTGCAGATGGTATGCAGAGACTTGGCAAGAGTGTTATGGTAGCTCTTCGTGAGCCATCCTTAGGACCGGTATTCGGTGTAAAAGGTGGTGCAGCAGGCGGCGGATATGCACAGGTTGTTCCTATGGAAGATATTAACCTTCACTTCACAGGTGACTTCCATGCCATTGGCGCAGCTAACAACTTACTGGCAGCTATGATCGATAACCATATCTTCCAGGGCAATGCATTAAACATCGACCCACGTAAGATCACATGGAGAAGATGTGTAGATATGAACGACCGTCAGCTTCGTAACGTAGTAGATGGTCTTGGCGGAAAGACAAACGGTATGCCTCGTGAAGACGGATACGACATCACAGTTGCATCTGAGATCATGGCAGTTCTCTGTCTTGCAAGCGACATCAAAGACCTGAAAGAAAGATTATCCAAGATCATCATCGGATATACATACGGAAAAGTTTCCGAGCAGAAACCTGTAACAGCAGGTGACCTTCACGCAGAAGGCGCTATGACAGCCCTGTTAAAAGATGCTCTGAAACCAAACCTTGTACAGACTCTGGAACACGTTCCTGCAATCGTACATGGCGGACCATTCGCAAACATCGCTCATGGATGTAACTCTGTAACAGCTACAAAGATGGCTATGAAGCTTGCTGATTATGCAATCACAGAAGCTGGTTTCGGTGCTGACCTTGGTGCTGAGAAATTCCTTGATATCAAATGCCGTATGGCTGGTTTAAAACCAAGCGCAGTTGTAATCGTAGCTACAGTACGTGCCCTGAAATACAACGGCGGTGTTGCTAAAGCTGACCTTAACAATGAAAACCTGGAAGCTCTTGAAAAAGGTATCCCGAACCTGTTAAAACACGTTTCCAACATCAAAAACGTATACAAACTTCCATGTGTTGTTGCTATCAACGCATTCCCTACAGATACAAAAGCAGAGCTTGACTTTGTAGAAGCTAAATGTAAAGAACTGGGCGTTAACGTTGCTCTTTCTGAAGTGTGGGCAAAAGGCGGCGAAGGCGGAATCAAACTTGCAGAAGAAGTTATCCGTCTTGTTGAAGAACCAAACGACTTCTCCTATGCATATGAACTGGAAGGTTCTATCGAAGACAAACTGAACCAGATCGTTCAGAAAGTATATGGCGGTAAGAAAGTAGTTCTGACAGCTAACGCTCAGAAACAGGCGAAACAGTTAGAAGCTCTTGGCTTTGGCAACTGCCCGATCTGTGTAGCTAAGACACAGTACAGCTTAACAGATGACCAGACTAAACTGGGTGCTCCTACTGACTTCGAAGTTACAGTACGTAACCTGAAGATTTCCGCTGGTGCAGGATTCATCGTAGCTCTTACAGGCGAGATCATGACAATGCCAGGTCTTCCTAAAGTTCCGGCTGCTGAGAGAATCGACGTAGACGAAACAGGTAAGATCACAGGTCTGTTCTAATCCGGTTGAAATCAATCGAATAATTCAAAAATATAAAAATCATATTTATATATGATATGTGTCCAGACGATTTTACAGGCGGGAAGATTTTCCCGCCTGTTTTTTTCTTTATTTTTTTATAAGATAATCTTTTCCGGAAATACCAGGTTCCGTCATATGGATCGGATCCAGAATGCGATTAAGTTCATCCTCGTCCATAAGCTTTTCTTTCAGAATCAGACTTCTTACAGATTCGCCTGTCTTAATTGCCTTTTTTGCAATATCCGCAGCCTTCTGATATCCAAGATGGGGGCTGATTGCAGTGATAATACCTACACTGTTTTCTACCAGATAACGGCATCTTTCTTCATTTGCCGTAATTCCTACAATACAATTATCCACCAATGTCTGGACTGCATAGCCAAGAGTATCGATAGACTGGAACATGCAATAGAAAATAATCGGCTCAAACGCATTTAATTCCAGCTGACCAGCCTCTGCAGCCATGGTAATGGTAACATCATTACCAATAATATTAAAAGCAACCTGATTCACTACTTCAGGAATAACCGGATTAACTTTACCTGGCATAATAGAGGAACCATTCTGTTTTGCCGGAAGATTAATCTCCCCAAAACCAGTACGTGGACCGGAGGACATCAGACGGAGATCATTTGACATTTTGGAAAGAGTTACCGCACATGCTTTCACAGCACCGGAAACAGCTACAAATGGATCCAGATTCTGAGTGGAATCAATCAGATCAAAAGCCTGTATAAAGTCCATTCCCGATATTTCAGTGAGATTTGGAACAATTCTTCTCAGATAGCCCTCATCTGCATTAATTCCTGTTCCAATAGCAGTACCTCCCATATTAAGAGTCCGCATTTCATCCATTGCTTTATCCATTCTGTGGATATCACGCATGATTGCTACCGAATATGCCTTAAATTCCTGTCCCAGACGAATTGGTACTGCATCCTGCATCTGTGTACGCCCCATTTTTATTATGTGATCAAACTCTGTAGCTTTTTCATTAAGAGCATCATAGAGGCGAAGAAGCTGTTTTTTCAGATTCTGCAACAAACGAAGAGAAGTCATTTTACCGGCAGTAGGAATCACGTCATTGGTAGACTGTCCACAATTCACATCCTGTCTCTTATACACATCTGACGCTGCCGACGATAAGGCTCGTGTCG
>ERZ1027044.588-NODE-588-length-18752-cov-10.635236_pt1 | contig 18752 bp, 16 predicted proteins | sample MGYA00519433_ERZ1027044 | MGnify/ENA primary metagenome ERZ1027044 (study PRJEB26926, sample SAMN06164589) | human gut metagenome | biome: ENVO:00009003; feature: ENVO:2100002; material: ENVO:00002003 | host: Homo sapiens | place: USA | collected 2012 ... | reverse complement strand
CTCCTGCACGTCAAGCAGATGCTCTACCAGCTGAGCTAACCGTCCATATTCTGTTTTGCTGTAGTCAGCTCAATTATGATAGCATAGGATGGAATAAAAATCAAGCCTTTTTTGCAAAAATCCTCAAAAAATCTTTCGGCCGCAGGCTGGGGAAGCGAAAAGGTTATCGTTGCCCCTTTTTTATAGCTGTGCTATAATAAGATGATTACAATAGGAAAGGTATCGCAGAATGAGAGTATTGGGCATCGACCCGGGCTACGCGATCGTGGGCTGGGGCGTGGTGGACTATGCGGGAAACCGCTTTGCACCGGTGGATTTCGGCGCGGTGTGCACGGACGCCGGTGTGCCGTTCGAGCGGCGGCTGGATGAGGTGTATGCAGGCATCCGGGAGGTCATCGAGCAGACACGGCCAGAGGCGCTGGCCATCGAAAAGCTGTTCTACCAGCACAACCAGACCACTGTCATCGGCGTGGCCGAGGCGCGCGGCGTTATCCTGCTGGCGGCGGCGCAGGCGGGGCTTCCCATCTACGAGTACACCCCCATGCAGGTCAAGCAGGCCGTCACCGGCTACGGCAAGGCCGTGAAAAAGCAGGTGCAGGAGATGACCCGTGTCCTGCTGCATCTGCCCGCCATCCCCAAGCCCGACGATACCGCCGACGCGCTGGCGATGGCCATTACCTTCTGCCACACCAACGGCAGCCAGCTCAACCGCTTCGTGCGGAGAGTGCCCGGCCCTATCTGAGCTGCCCTTGACAGCAGGGCACTATAGTTTCCGAAACAATAAAACTTTCTCGTATCCGATAGACCTGCCCGGCACGCCAGTGGCTCTCCCTATGGGAGAGCTGGCAATGCCGGCAGGCATTGACTGAGAGGGCTATTATGATATACAGCTTAACCGGAAAGATCATCAAAAAGACCCTGAACGCTGTGGTCATCTGCTGCGGCGGCGTGGGGTACTACGCCCAGTGCCCGGCCAGTGTGGCCGGTGCGCTGCCCGGCGTGGGCAAGGAGGCCACCATCTACACCGTGATGAGCGTCACGGAGAACGACGTCAGCCTCTACGGCTTTGCCAGCGAGGAGCAGCAGGCCTGCTTTGAGCTGCTCACCTCGGTATCGGGCGTGGGCGCGAAGGTGGGTCTGGCCATCCTGAGCGTCATGGAGCCGGACCGTGTGGCGCTGGCCATCTCGGCGGGCGACCACAAGGCGTTCAAGGCTGCGTCCGGCGTCGGCCCGAAGCTGGCCCAGCGCATCGTGCTGGAGCTGAAGGATAAGGTGGCCAAGGGCTTTGCAGGCGGCATCGACCTTGAGAATGTAGCAGGCGCGGCTGCGGATACCGCCGCTGCGCAGGGGGCAGGGCAGGCCATCGCTGCGCTGGTGTCGCTGGGCTACAGCCAGAGCGAGGCCGCGCTGGCCGTCTCCAAGATCGACGGCACGCTCCCCGTGGAAGAGATCATCAAGCTGGCGCTGCGCAGCATGGCGGGCAGGAGGTAAACGATGCAGGACGAAACCGCGCTCTACGGCGCAAAAATGATGCAGCCCGGGATGACGGCGGCGGACAGCGAGGAAAACAACCTCCGCCCCCAGCACCTCGAAGACTACATCGGACAGGAAAAGGTCAAGCAGAACCTGAAGATCTATCTCGAAGCGGCCAAGCGCCGGGGCGAGCCGATGGACCACATCCTGCTCTATGGCCCGCCGGGTCTGGGCAAGACGACGCTGGCCGGCATCATCGCCAACGAGATGGGGGTGCAGATCCGCATCACCAGCGGCCCGGCCATCGAGAAGCCCGGCGACCTCGCCGCCCTGCTGACCAATCTGCAGGAGGGCGACGTCCTCTTTATCGACGAGATCCACCGCCTTTCCCGGCAGGTGGAAGAGGTGCTCTACCCGGCGCTGGAGGATTACGCGCTGGACATCATGATCGGAAAAGGCCCCAGCGCCCAGAGCATCCGCATCAATCTGCCCCGCTTCACGCTGGTGGGCGCGACCACCCGCGCGGGCCAGATCACCGGCCCGCTGCGGGACCGCTTCGGCGTGCTGCTCAAGCTGGAGCTTTACAGCCCCGATGAGTTGAGCCGCATCATCATCCGGTCGGCGGGCATCCTTGACCAGCCCATCACCCCCGAGGGCGCTTACGAGCTGGCGAAGTGCAGCCGGGGCACGCCCCGCGTGGCGAACCGCTTCCTGAAGCGGGTCCGCGACTTTGCCACGGTGCTGGGCGACGGCGTCATCGATCGGGAAGTGGCGCTGCTGAGCCTCAAGCGGATGGACGTGGACACACTGGGTCTGGACGAACTGGACCGCAGCCTGCTGCGCGCCATCATCGAGATGTACAGCGGCGGGCCGGTGGGTCTGGAAACGCTGGCCGCTGCCCTCGGCGAGGAGGCTGTGACGCTGGAAGACCTGTGCGAGCCGTATCTGATGCAGATGGGCTTCCTGACCCGGACGCCGCGGGGCCGCTGTGCCACCCGGCTTGCTTACGAACACCTCGGCCTGAAAGCGCCTGAGAGCGGCAGCGCCGAGGACAATGGACAACAGAGCTTATTTTAAGCGAGGTATTTACTATGGGAAAGTATTTTGGTACCGATGGTGTGCGCGGCGTGGCCGGTGCAGATCTGACCTGTGAGATGGCGATGCTCATCGGACGCGGCGCTGCCGCCGTGCTGACCAGCAGCACCGGCCACAAGCCCCGCATCCTCATCGGCAAGGACACCCGCCAGTCCGGCGATATGCTGGAAGCTGCCCTGACGGCCGGCCTGTGCAGTGTGGGCGCGGACGTCGAGAGTCTGGGCGTCGTGCCCACCCCCGCCGTAGCCTATCTGGTGCGCAAGTACAACGCCGACGCCGGTGTCGTCATCTCGGCCTCCCACAACCCGATGGAGTTCAACGGCATCAAGATCTTCGCCGGTACCGGCTACAAGCTGCCGGACGATGTGGAAGAGGAGATCGAGGCACACATCGACGACAAGTGTGCGGGCATCCCGCTGGCCACCGGCGACGGTGTGGGCCGTGTGACCTGCCGCATCGACGGCATCAAGGACTATGTCGAACATCTGTATGAGTCCATCGGCGGCGACCTGTCGGGCCTGAACGTCTGTATCGACTGCGCCAACGGCGCGTCTGCCGAGGTGGCCCGGCAGCTGTTCCCCCGTCTGGGCGCAAAGTGCACCTTCCTCGGCGTCAGCCCCGACGGCAGGAACATCAACGCCGGTGTGGGCAGCACCCATCTGGACAATCTGGAAAAGGCTGTCGTCGAGGGCGGCTTCGACTGCGGCATCGCCTTTGACGGCGACGCCGACCGCTGCCTCGCCTGCGACGAGAAGGGGCAGGAGCTTGACGGTGACAAGATCATCGCCCTGCTGGCGATGGCGATGAAGGACAAGGGCCGTCTGGACGGCAACACCGCTGTCGTTACGGTCATGTCCAACCTCGGCTTCGTCAAGTATATGGAGTCTCAGGGCATCAACACCGAAAAGACCGCCGTAGGCGACCGCTACGTCCTCGAGAATATGCGGGAGAACGGCTACGCCATCGGCGGCGAGCAGAGCGGCCACGTCATCCTGCTTCACCACGCCACCACCGGCGACGGCGAGCTGACCGCAGGCAAGCTGCTCAGGCTGCTGGCCGAGAGCGGCAAGAAGATGAGCGAGCTGAACGGTATCTATGCCCAGTACCCGCAGGTGCTGGTGAATGTCGTGGCCAATGCCGCCCAGAAGGCCGCCTACAAGGCGGACGAGGTGCTGGCCGGTTTCATCGAGAATGAGGAGCAGAAGCTGATGGGCATGGGCCGCGTGCTGGTGCGGGTGTCCGGCACCGAACCGAAGATCCGCGTTATGGTGGAGGGGCAGGACCTCGAGGCCATCGACTGCTGCGCCAAGCGCATCGTGGAAAAGATCAACAAGCGCATCCTCGAGGGGCTCGAGGGTTAAGCTACAGACAAAAAGCAGGAAGGAGGACGCATATGCGCCCTGCAGATACATGGAAAGACTACGAGCTGCTGGATGCCACCGACGGCAACCGGCTGGAACGCTGGGGTGAGACGCTGCTGGTCCGGCCTGACCCGCAGGTGGTGTGGAAGACGCCCCAGCAAAGCCCTCTCTGGGCCAAGGCAGACGCCGTCTACCACCGCTCCAATCAGGGCGGTGGTGAGTGGGAGTACCGCCGCCGTCTGCCCGAGAAGTGGAAGATCAGCTGCGGCGAAGGGGAGGATAAGCTGACCCTCATCGTCAGCCCCACCGGCTTCAAGCACACCGGCGTCTTCCCCGAACAGGCCGTCAACTGGGCGTGGTACGCAAAGAAGATCTGCGCCGCAGGCCGCCCTATCAAGGTGCTGAATCTCTTCGGCTACACCGGCGGCGCCACGCTGGCCTGTGCGGCTGCCGGGGCCACCGTCTGCCATGTGGACGCCTCCAAGGGCATCGTGGCATGGGGCAAGGACAATGCCGCCGCCAGCGGCCTTGCAGATCGTCCTATCCGCTGGCTGGTGGACGACTGCGCCAAATTCGTCGCCCGCGAGAAGCGGCGGGGCAACACCTACGACGGCATCATCATGGACCCGCCCAGCTATGGCCGCGGCCCCGGCGGCGAGATCTGGAAGCTGGAAGACTGCATCTACGACCTCATCAGCCAGTGCGAGGAGGTCCTGAGCGATCAGCCGCTCTTCTTTGCCGTCAACAGCTACACCACCGGTCTGTCGCCCGCCGTCATGGAATATATGCTCAAGACGACGCTGGTGCCCCGCTTCGGCGGGCAGACCTCCTGCGACGAGATCGGCCTGCCCGTCTCCGCCACCGGCGGCGTCGTGCCCTGCGGCGCGACGGCGATCTGGGAGGAGTGACCCTCTCAGTCACCTTCGGTGACAGCTCCCCCAAAGGGGGAGCCACTGGCGTGCCGGGCCACTTTTCGCTGGACGCCTAAGGCACGACAGGGCGCAAAAGGGCGGGCCTCGCTTACGGGGGCAGCGGCTTCTGGACAAGAGCACCTTGTCAAGCTGCTGTGAATCTCTGTAGCAGGGCACTACGGTTTCCGATAAAATCAGACTTTGCTCGTCCCGCGTGAGCCTGACCGGCACGCCAGTGGCTCGCCCTCTGGGAGAGCTGGCGAGCGAATGCGAGACTGAGAGGGTATGGGGTACAGCCCCTTTCGGAGGGGCGCACCACCAGAAAGAGAAAACAAATGAGTGAAACGATACTGACAGCAGAAAATTTAAAGTTCCGCTATGACTCGGAGCAGCCGGGCTACGCGCTCAACGGCGTCTCCATGCAGGTCCGGCGGGGCGAGTTCGTGGCCGTGCTGGGCGCGAACGGCTGCGGCAAGTCTACCCTTGCCAAGCATTTCAATGCCATCCTCCTGCCGGAGGAGGGCAAGGTGTACGTCGAGGGGATGGACACCGCCGACGAGGACAAGCTCTACGACATCCGCCAGACCGTGGGCATGGTGTTCCAAAGCCCCGACAATCAGATCGTGGCGACGGTGGTGGAAGAGGACGTGGCCTTTGCGCTGGAAAACCTCGGCGTCCCGCCGGAGGAGATGCGCCGCCGCGTCGATGACGCCATGAAGATGGCGGGCATCTACGAGTTCCGGGAGCGGGCGCCCCACAACCTCTCGGGCGGTCAGAAGCAGCGCGTGGCCATCGCAGGCGTCGTTGCCATGCGGCCCGACTGCCTCATCCTCGACGAGGCCACCGCCATGCTCGACCCCCGGGGCCGTGAGCAGGTGATGCAGACCATCCACCACCTCAACAAGGACATGGGCATTACCGTGGTGTCCATCACCCACTACATGGAGGAGGCCGCACAGGCCGACCGCGTGCTGGTGATGAGCGGGGGCAAAGTGGTGATGGAGGGCACGCCGAAAGAGGTGTTCAGCCAGACCGAGAAGGTCCGCGCCCTCCGCCTCGATGTGCCGCAGGCCGCAGAGCTGCGGGATGAGCTGGTCAAGGCCGGCATCCCCCTGCCCGAGGGCATCATCGACACCGGCGAATGCGCACAGGCTCTGTATGAGCTGCTGAAATAAGGGGGGCGGAAGCATGGCAAGCATCATCAAAGTAGAACACCTGAGCTATGTCTACAATCCCGGTATGCCGAATGCGGTCACTGCGCTGGACGACGTGAGCTTTGAGGTGGAAGAGGGCGATTTCGTGGGCATCATCGGGGCCACCGGCTCCGGCAAGAGCACCCTCATCACCCATATGAACGGACTGAACAAGCCCACCAGCGGTAAGATCATCATTGATGGCCGCGACCTCTGGGCCGAGCCGGAAAAGATAAGAGATTTCCGCTTTCTGACCGGTCTGGTGTTCCAGTACCCGGAGTACCAGCTGTTTGAGGAGACCTGCTACAAGGACATCGCCTTTGGCCCCAAGAACATGGGGCTGGACGAGGCAGAGATCGACGCGCGCGTCCATGAGGCGGCCCGGTTCGTCGGCCTCGATGAGGCGCTTCTGGAGCGCAGCCCCTTCGAGCTGTCCGGCGGTCAGAAGCGCCGTGTGGCCGTGGCCGGCGTCATGGCCATGAAGCCCCGCATCCTCGTGCTGGACGAGCCTGCGGCGGGCCTCGACCCCGAGGGCAGAGACGAGATCCTCTCGGAGGTGAAGGACTACCACAAAAAGACCGGCACCACCGTGCTTCTCGTCTCCCACAGCATGGAGGACATCGCCAAGTACGCCGACAAGGTGCTGGTGATGAGCCGGAAGAAGATCGCCATGTACGATACGGTGGAAAAGGTCTTCGCCCGTGCGCCGGAGCTGCTGGAACTGGGCCTCTCCGTCCCGCAGGTGACGAAGATCTTCCTCAAGCTGCGGGAGATGGGGGTGGATGTCCCGGCGGACGTCTACACCATCCCCTACGCCGTCAAGACCATTCTGGCAGCAAAGGCCCGGCGGGATGCGGGAGAGACTCTCGTCCTGCCCCGGAATGAAAATACGCAGGAAGGGGGTGCAGCCGGATGCTGAGAGATATTACCATCGGCCAGCACTTCCCGGGCAACAGCCTCGTCCACCGGTTTGACCCCCGGCTCAAGCTGGTGCTGACCATCCTGTATATCGTGCTGCTCTTTGCGGCATCGAACCCGCTGGGCCTTGCGCTTTCGCTGATCTTCCTCGCTGTGATGTATGCGGTGGCAAAGATCCCCTTCCGGCTCATCGTCAAGAGCCTGAAGCCCATCTTCCCCATCATCGTCTTTACGGCGGTGCTGAACCTCTTTTTCGTCTCAGGCGAGGGCGACCCGGTGTTTCAGTTCGGTTTTCTGACCGTTTACGCGGAGGGCATCCGGTATGCTGTGCTGATGGCCGTCCGTGTCATGGCCCTTATCGCAGGCACCAGCCTGCTGACCTACACCACCAGCCCCATCGTCCTGACGGATGCCATCGAGCAGCTGCTGAAGCCCCTCGGGAAGCTCCACTTCCCGGTGCACGAGCTGGCGATGATGATGAGCATTGCGCTGCGGTTCATCCCTACCCTCATCGAGGAGACCGATAAGATCATGAACGCCCAGAAGGCCCGCGGCGCACAGCTGGACAACGGCAAGATGACGGAGCGCATCAAGGCGCTGGTGCCGGTACTGGTGCCCCTGTTCATCTCGGCTTTCCGCCGCGCCGACGAGCTGGCCATGGCCATGGAGTGCCGCTGCTACCGCGGCGGCGACGGCCGCACCCGCCTCAAGGTGCTGCGCTGCACGAGACAGGATTACATCGACCTCGCGGTCTGCCTCGCCTGCTTTGCAGTGATCCTGGCGTCGAGGCTGGTGTTTCCGAACTTCTAAAGAGCGAGGAATTTGTTCTCTTTTGGTGTCAAAAGAGAACCAGAAAACCACCAGCGATTTCGACGCGCTGGATCCACGAGAAAGGGGCTGCTCGCCCCTTTCAGACCCCAAAGAGGAAGTCGAAACGGAAAAAAGCTAAGCCGCTCCGCTAAAAGCTTTTTTCTCGTTTCTCCGATTTTGAATGATACGAACGGGAAAGTTGTAATTTCGTAGATGAACTATCTTCTTACTTTAGCCTACGACGGCACCAACTACTGCGGGTTTCAGGTGCAGCCCAACGGGCGGAGCGTGGCCGCTGCGTTTCAGGACGCCTTGGAGGCGGTGCTGGGCAGCCGCCCCGACATCAAGGGCTGCAGCCGCACCGACGCAGGCGTCCACGCGCTGGGCTTCATGCTCAACTTCCACGCCGACACCCGCATCCCGGCGGCAAAGCTGCCGTTGGCCCTCAATCAGCATCTTCCCCCGGACATCCGGGTGTTGGAGGCGCGGGTGGTGCCCGATGACTTCCACGCCCGCTATGCGGCCCACACAAAAACCTACCTCTACCGCATCCACAACAGTCCAATTGACTCGCCCTTCGCCTCCCGCTATTACACCAAGGTGCCGGGGCGGCTGGACGCCGACCGGATGCAGCAGGCGGCACAGTATTTTGTGGGAACGCACGATTTCCTTGCCCTCTGCGCTTCGGGCAGCTCGGCAGCCGCCCACGGCGACACCGTGCGCACCATCACGGCCTGTGAGGTCGAGCGCCGGGGCGACGACATCGACATCACGGTGACGGCAGACGGCTACCTCTACAACATGGTGCGCATCCTTGCGGGCACCCTCTGCGAGGCGGGCGCAGGCCGTCTTGCGCCCGAGGCGGTGCCGGGCATCCTCGCCAGCTGCGACCGGAAAAACGCCGGCCCGACGCTGGCGGCAAAGGGGCTTTTCCTCAAGAGCGTGGACTACGATTAACACAAACACGACCGGTGCTCCCGGAGGGGGAATGCCCCCTTTGGGAGCACTGTCGTTGCAGGAAGGGGACAGGAACGTATGAGAAAGAAGCATCGAGGCTTCCGGCCCGCGTCGGACGAGCCGCTTTCGGAGGGCCGGGTCGAGTATCTCGAGCAGGCCCGCGCCCGGGTGCGGAACCGGCGCATCCGACGCACCGCGCTCATCGTCGCGGCGCTGACGCTGGTGGTGCTGTTCGCCACCGGCTTTGTGGGCAGCTCGGTGGCAATGGCCAAGGACTGGGCCGACACGGCCCGCATCCTGCTCTTTCCGGGGACGGGCTGGCCCCAGCAGACCGGCGTCATGGAGGTAGAGCAGCTTGCCGCCCTGAACGGAAGCTTTGTGGAGCTGGGGGAAGAGGGGTGCGTGGTCTGGTCCCGCACCGGCACCCGCCTCAACGCCATCCAGAGCGGCTACGCCCGGCCAGCGCTGGCGGCGGGCAAGAACCGCTTTGTGCTCTACAACCGCTCGGGCAATGAGCTGCGGGTGGAGAGCCGCACCCAGAACCTCTACACCAAGACGATGGAGAACAGCATCACCCTCTGCGCGATGGCCGACAACGGCACGCTGGCCGTCGTCACCGAAGACCCCGGCAGCGCCGCCAGACTGCGGATCTACTCCTCCTCGATGGAGGAGCAGCTGAGCTGGAGCCTCACCACCACCGACGGCACGCCGCTGCGGATGGCCTTTTCGCCGGATGGGCGGCGGCTGGCGGTGGCGGCGGTGACGGTCAGCGGCGGGCAGATGGTGACGAATTTCTACATCGTCACGCTGGCGCAGGGCGACCCTGTCCTTGTGGGCAGCGGCAGCGGCGCGGCCCAGTGGCTGAGCTGGCCCAGCGCCCAGAGCGTACTGGCCCTCTGCGACAGCCGCGCCGTCCTCTACAACGCATCGGGCGGCGAAAAAGCTGCCTACGACTTCACCGGCCAGACCCTCCGGGACATCTCGGTGGATGCCTCGGGCAATGCTGCCCTGCTGCTGGCCTCCGGCCAGCTCTGTCAGGCGGTGATGCTGGACCGTGAGCTGAACGTGGAGGGCACAGCGCAGGTGCAGGCGGCCAACCGCATCGTCCGGGCCGGGCAGAGCTTCTATCTGCTCACCGACAGCGGCGTGGAGTGTCTCTCCACCGACGGCACCTCCCAGTGGCAGCAGAGCCTTTCCTCCCGGCCGCAGGGCCTGCTGGCCGACCGAAAGCAGCTGCTGGTCTTCTGCGGCAACACCGTGCAGGTGCTGACTCCTCCCGAGGCGGAGACCAGTGCCTCGGGCAATCCATGATAGAATAAGGAAAATAAGGTATGTTCAAGAATCCGTCATTTCTTTTTGATATAGTATGTACCGTGGTCTGGCTGCTGCTGGCCGTGCGCTACGCCCGCAAGGGCTTCCTTGCGGCCAGCGTCCAGCTGGGTGGGAACGTCTTCAGCCTCGTGGGTGCCCGGGTCTTTTCGGGCTGGGCTGCCGTCGAGGTGTTCCAGCGGTTTCTGGCCGGGAGTTTCCGCACCCAGATCGCCGAGAACATCTCTGCCGGAGGGGTCGTTGACCTGACCGGCATCGCGGACAAGTACGCGGGCTTTCTGCCCGAGAGCTTCCGCGCCTCCATCGTGGAGGCCTGCGAGCGCTCCATCTCAGCCGTGCTCAGCGACAACGCCGTGGTGCTGGCGGACGTCATCGTCCAGAAGGTGCTGGCCCCGCTGCTGACGCCGGTCATCTCGGTGGTGCTCTTTTTCGTGACCTTTGCCCTGCTGCGGATGCTGGTGAGTATGCTGGTCACTGTGCTGGGCCTCGTCAACCGGCTGCCGGTCATCGGCACCGTCAACCGCTGGCTGGGCTGGCTCACCGGCTGCATCGCCAGCACGATGGACATCTACCTTGTGCTGTGCGTGGTGTGGGCCATCATCGTCATCACGGGCGGCAATCTGACCGTCCTGAACGACACGGTCATGAGCAGCAGCCTTTACTATAAAGCATTCAATCTGTTCAACCCCTTCCTGTAAAGGGGAGCTTAGGAGGAACCTATATGGTCTGCAATCGCTGTCAGAAACGTCCGGCCATCATCTTCGTCCAGCGGATGGAGAACGGCCAGATGAAAAATGAAGGCTTTTGCCTGCACTGTGCCCGTGAACTGCACATCAAGCCCGTCGAGGACCTGATGAAGCAGTTCGGGATGTCCGACGAGGACATGGACAACATGGAAAACCGGATGGAGAGCATGATGGACGAGATGGGAGACGCGAACCCCCTCTCCCTCATGATGAATATGGGCCAGCCGACGGAGGGCGAGGAGAGCGAGGGGGACGACGACCTCGTGCCCGGCTCCAGCGCAACCTTCCCGCTGGGCGTCAAGGCGGAGGGCGAAGCCGGAAACGGCAAAAAGGCCCAGAAAAACGGCAAGAAGCCGCCCCGCCGCAAATTCCTCGATACCTATTGTGAGAATCTGACCCGCAAGGCCCGGGAGGGCAGGCTGGACGACATCGTGGGCCGCGACCGCGAAATCTACCGCACGATTCAAATTCTGAGCCGCCGCCAGAAGAACAACCCCTGCCTCATCGGTGAGGCGGGCGTCGGCAAGACGGCCATCGCTGAGGGCATCGCGGAGCGGATCGCCAAGGGCGACGTCCCCGTGGGCCTGAAGGACAAGGAAATTTTCCTGCTGGATCTGACCAGCCTCGTGGCCGGCACCCAGTTCCGGGGCCAGTTCGAACAGCGGGTCAAGGGCCTGCTCAGTGAGGTCAAGGCCGCGGGCAACATCATCCTCTTTATTGATGAGATCCACACCATCACCTCGGCGGGCGAGAGCGAGGGCGCGATGAACGCGGGCAACATCCTCAAGCCTGCCCTGTCCAGAGGCGAAATTCAGGTCATCGGCGCCACCACCTTCAACGAGTACCGCAAGTATATCGAGAAGGATCAGGCCCTTGAGCGCCGCTTCCAGCCCGTCCGGGTGGAGGAACCCAGCGTGGCCGATACGCTGGCCGTCATGAACGGCATCAAGAAGTATTACGAGGAGCACCACCATGTGCAGGTGGAGGCGGATGTCCTCTCGGCCATCGTCACCCTCAGTGAGCGGTACATCACCGACCGCTACCTCCCCGATAAGGCCATCGACCTGCTGGACGAGGCCTGCGCCTGCTGCAACCTTGCCCACCCGGTCATCTCGGAATACCTCGAGATGCAGAAGGAGCTGGACGGCCTGAAGCAGGAGGAGGCGGAGATGGAGTCTGCCGACGTCAACGAGGCCATCGACTACGAGCAGGTGGCCCAGCGGAAGACCCGCATCGCAAAGCTGGAAGCTGAGCTGCCCGCAAAGCAGGCCGCAGCCAGCGAGATCAGGGTCACGATGGATGATGTGGCCAAGGTCATCGAGCTGTGGACGGGCATCCCGGCGGTAAAAATTCAGGAGACGGAGTTCGCAAAGCTGGCTGGGCTGGAAGCGGAGCTGAAAAAGAAGATCATCGGTCAGGACGAGGCCGTCCATCTCGTGGCACAGGCCGTCAAGCGGAGCCGCGCCGACCTGTCGGGACGCCGCCGCCCGGCCAGCTTCATCTTCGTCGGCCCCACCGGCGTCGGCAAGACCGAGCTGGTCAAGCAGCTGGCAAACCAGCTCTTTGACGGCCCTGACCCCCTCATCCGCCTCGATATGAGCGAGTATATGGAGAAGTATGCGGTGTCCCGCATGATCGGCTCGCCTCCGGGCTATGTGGGCTACGAGGAGGCCGGTCAGCTCACCGAAAAGGTGCGCCGCCGCCCCTACAGCGTCGTCCTCTTCGATGAGATCGAAAAGGCCCACCCCGACGTCATGAACATCCTGCTCCAAATTCTGGACGAGGGCAAGATCAACGATGCACAGGGCCGGACGGTGGATTTCTCCAACACGGTCATCTGCATGACCTCCAACGCCGGAAGCGGCGACAAGAGCACCTCCGGACTCGGCTTCAACAAGAGCGAGGAGCAGCTGAGCGAGGAAAAGACCCGCAAGGCCCTGAGCCAGTTCCTGCGGCCCGAGTTCCTTGGCCGCGTGGATGAGGTCATCGCTTTCAAGCCCCTGAGCCAGCAGACGCTGGAGGGCATCGCGGCCCTCATGCTGGACGAGTACAAGCCCAGCATGGAATCGAAGGGCATCGCCTACCGCTACACCCCGGCGGCGCTGTCCGCCCTCGTGGCCAAGAGTCAGGGCGGCAAGTTCGGTGCCCGCGACCTCCGCCGCGTCATCCGCAAGGCGGTGGAAGACCCTGCCGCCGAGCGCATCATCGACGGCACTCTGAAGGCAGGCGGGAGCCTGACCGTGGACGCCGAAAACGGCGAAGTCGTCCTGAAGTAAAGCACAAACGAAAAGGCACTCCGAAGCGCTTCGGAGTGCCTTTTATAGTACGCGGAAAACTCAGTCGAGGGACACCGGAACTTCGGGATTGTTGGCGGTGCGGGCGCTGGTGCGGCCCTCGGGGATGATCTCCCCGGCGGCGGTCAGCGCCAGCTTGGTGAGGGTGGGGCCTACCAGCTCATACACCAGCACCGAGAAGAGCACCACGTTGCGCACCATGTGGCCGTCGGAAAGCTCGGCGGCCTCGGCGGCCATGCCCAGCGCCACCTGTGTGATGAGGGAAAGGCTGTCCACCTGTTCCAGTGTGCCGAAGCCGATGCCGAACCCGCTCAGGCCCAGCCGTCCCAGAAAGAAGGGGCCGAGCAGCAGGCCCGCCAGCAGGTAGGACGTGACCGCTGGCAAATGGACTGCCTTTGCCAGACGCGACATCAGCAGACCTGCGATGAGCGCCGTGGAAAGGCAGATGAGAAGCTGTTCCATACGATATTGCGGGCAGCGGACGCACCGAGGCCGCCGCCCTTTCCTCCTTTTTCTCAGTCAGGCGTGTTTCCGGGCTGCTTGCCCAAACCCCTGAAAACACAGCACAATAAAGGATTATACTATCTCATCGCTTAAAAAGCAACATCTTTTCAGGCGGAATGATTGAAGAATCCTTAACAAATGACCGAAAAAAGCGAAAAACAGGGCCGCTGCCTGCGCAGCGACCCTGTTGTATGCAACAATTGTGAATTTAGTTGAACTTAAAGATCTTCCGTGCGATGCGGTAGCCGCCCAGCACGATGTCGTCGCCCTTGGGGAAGGGCAGGTTGGTCACGCCGCCGAAACCGAAGCGGATGGAGCGGTAGACTGTGGCGCTGGTGTGCTCGCGCAGGTACTGCCACAGGCCCTTCTGCTTCTCCTTGGCCTCGGCGCTGCCGTCCAGCAGCAGGAAGATGTCGCTGACCGCCATCATCATCGAGAGGTAGTGGAGCATATAGGCCCGAAGCTTCTTTTCGCCCTTGAGGGCGTCGAGGTCCTGACAGTCGATCATGTGCCGGGTGACGCGGAGCTGCTGGTCCACGCGCTTGACCATGACGCTCTCATTGACGCTCTGGTCGGCGCGGCCGATGAAATAGCGGTAGAGGTCGAGGTCCATATAATACATGGTCTTGACGAAGGGCAGGGGCTGGTAGACGAAGATGTTGTCCACATAGAAGGTGTGCTTGGGCAGCACCATGCCGCACTGGCGCAGTACCTCGGTGCGGTACAGGACCGAGTGCATCAGCAGGTTCTGGTCGGGGCGGAAGTGGCCCACGTGCATCCATGTGAAGAGCCGCTCCTGCGGGAAGACGTTGGTGTACCGCACGGTGTGGCTGGTGCCGTCCTCGGTGTGCTCATAGACGTAGTTGCAGATCATGAGGTCGGGGGCGGTGCCGCGGGTCACGAGGGTGTGCAGGCGGGAGAGCACCTTCTTGAGGGCGTCGGTATCCAGCCAGTCGTCGCTGTCCACGACCTTGTAGTAGAGGCCGGTGGCGTTGCGGATACCCTGATTGACGCCCTCACCATGGCCGCCGTTCTCCTGATGGATGGCTTTGACGATGGTGGGGTACTTGGCGGCGTACTCGTCGCAGATGGCCGGGGTCTCATCTTTCACGGAACCGTCGTCCACAAGGATGATCTCGGCCTGCTCCCCGGCGGAGAGCAGGGTCTCGATGCAATGGCGCATATAGGCCGCCGAGTTGTAGCACGGGACGGCAAAGGTAATGAGTTTCTGCTGCATAATAATAAGCTCCTTATCGTGCTTGCCCGGCCTTGCGCAGAGCAAAAAATGGCCGGAGATGGAGATATGTACTCTTATTATATCATTTTCGCGCACAAAAAGCTAGGAAGACCAGCAAATACCTTCAAAAAACGACAGCAGAAAAGCATTTTGATACCATTTCGGGCCGGGCTGTGCTATAATAGTACAGTTACAGGAACCAAAAAGCAGGAGGAGCACATGGCAGACCCGCATTCTATCTTAAAAAAAGTTTTTGGCTACGACAGCTTCCGCCCCGGGCAGGAGGAGATCGTCCGGCGGCTGCTGGACAGGCAGGACGTGCTGGCCGTGATGCCCACCGGCGCGGGCAAATCCATCTGCTATCAGGTGCCGGCCCTGCTGCTGCCCGGCATCACCATCGTGGTGTCGCCGCTGGTCAGCCTGATGAAGGATCAGGTGGGCGCGCTGGTGCAGGCCGGTGTGGCGGCGGCCTTCCTCAACAACAGCCTCACCGACAGCCAGAAAGCCCTGATGCTCCACCGCGCCCGGGAGGGCTGGTATAAGATCATCTATGTCGCTCCCGAGCGGCTGGAGATGCCGGGCTTCCAGCGGTTCGCGCAGGAAAAACTTATCAGCATGGTCACGGTGGATGAGGCCCACTGCATCAGCCAGTGGGGGCAGGACTTCCGCCCCAGCTATCTGCGCATCAAGGAGTTCGTGGGTAGCCTGCCCAGCCGCCCGGTGGTGGGCGCGTTCACGGCCACCGCCACGGCCCGGGTGCGGGACGACATCCGCAGCCACCTCGACCTCCATCAGCCCTATGAAGTGACCACCGGCTTCGACCGGCCCAACCTCTACTTCGAGACCCGCCGCGCCCTGCCCAGCCAGAAACCGAAGGAGCTGCTGGACCTCGTGCTGCGGGAGGGAGACAACGCGGGCATCGTCTATTGCAGCACCACCAAGCAGGTGGACGAGACGGCCCGCCTGCTTCAGAGCCGGGGCATCCGGGCAGCGGCGTATCACGCCAAGCTGGACGCCGAGGTACGGAGGAAGAATCAGGACGACTTCCTCTACGACCGGGTCCAGATCATGGTGGCGACGAATGCCTTCGGCATGGGCATCGACAAGCCCAACGTCCGGTTCGTCATCCACTACAATATGCCCAAGGACCTTGAGAGCTACTATCAGGAGGCGGGCCGTGCAGGCCGCGATGGTCTGCCGTCCCGCTGCATCCTGCTCTACTCCGGTACGGACGTGCGGACCATCCGCTTTTTCATCGACAAGGAGATGGAGGCCGACAACGGCCTGCCTGCCGACGTCAAGGCTGAGGCTGCCCGCAAGGCGGAAGAACGGCTCAAGTATATGACTTTCTACTCCACCACCCAAAAGTGCCTGCGGCGGTTCATGCTGAACTACTTCGGAGAAGCTGCACCCGAGAAGTGCGGCAACTGCTCCTGCTGCCTCTTTGCCGAGCAGAATGCGCAGGAGGTGGAAGAGCGGGCCGCTGCCGCGAAGCAGCGTGCTGCGGCCAACTCCCGGCGGCTGTCTGCCCGCCGTGCGGCCGCCAACACCGACCTCAGTGAGGCCGACGAAAAGCTTCTGGCGGCGCTCTACGCTCTGCGCAAGCGTCTCGCTGCAAAGCAGAACGTCCCGGCTTATATGGTGTTCAGCGACGCCACCCTCCGGGAGATGGTCCAGAGCAAGCCTCTGAGCATGGACGAATTCCTGAACATCACCGGCGTCGGCGAGAAGAAGGCCGCGCGGTATGGCATGGCCTTCCTACGGGTCATCGAGGAGATGGTCAACTCGCGGTGAGCAGGTCCGGAACTGTAAATTTTCTGCGTTCTGCTTGACTTTTCCGGGATTTTGCATATACTGAAGATAGTGAATGTGGTAATTCACACATAGGACTCACGAAGAAAGAACAACCCCCCTCAGAGAGCTGCAATCTCTCAAAAGGGGGGTCATTCTTTTAGTGCTTGCTGTCCTTGAACCAGCCGCCAAGCCACTTGTAGACGAAGTTTGCGACAACGCCTGCTGCGACGGACAGGATGAATGTGGTAATATCCATAGGAACTCACCTCCTTCCAACTGGACGGAGAAGGCCAGCATCTTTAGTATATCATAAGCCTCGACAAAAAGATAGAAAAAGAGCGCGGATCTTCCACGATGAGCCACTCGGCTCGTGGAAAGGTCTGCGCTCTTTTTGTCATTCCATCGTATGGGTGGAGAAGACCTTTTCGTCCTGCCACCACACCGGCTGCCCGGCGGCGAGGGACTTGGGCACATCCAGCAGACGCTGGTTCCGGCTGCCCCGGAAACGGAGGGAGATGTCGTGCTCAGCCTCCACGAAGCGGCCATCCACCAGCACGTCCAGCAGACGCAGTAGCTCGTCGGTGACTTCACACCGTGCGGGACAGGGGACCCTGCCGGTCAACTGTTCCCATGTGTAGCCGGAGTAGCACCAGACGGTCTTCTTCGGGTAGAGGGCCTTGAAATTCTGGACGAAAGTCACCAGTTCCCGCTGGTTCTCCGGCTCCATCGGTTCGCCGCCCAGCAGGGAGAGGCCCGCGATATAATCCGGCTTGCAGGAGGCGAATACCTCGTTGCGGACGGGCTTGTCGAAGGGGGAACCGTAACCGAAGTCCCATGCCACCTCGTTGAAGCAGCCGGGGCAGTGGTGGCGGCACCCGGAGACGAAGACGCTGGTGCGAACCCCCGGCCCGTTGGCGATGTCATAATATTTAATGGTTGCGTAGTTCATTACAAGTGTAACACCCGATCCTTGATCTCCTGCGTCCGGCCCTGATTCCAGAACTGGGTGCCGATATAGCCGCAGGTACGGCGGGCGACATTCAGCTTGTTCTGGTCACGGTTGCCGCACTTGGGGCACTCCCACACCAGCTTGCCGTCGTCTTCGACGATCTTGATCTCGCCGTCGTAGCCGCAGCACTGGCAGTAATCCGACTTGGTATTCAACTCGGCGTACATGATGTTGTCGTAGATGAACTGCAGCACGCTCATCACGGCCTCAAGATTGTCCTGCATATTGGGGACTTCCACATAGCTGATGGCACCGCCCGGGGACAGCTTCTGGAACTCGCTCTCGAACTTCAGCTTGGTGAACGCATCGATCGTCTCCGAAACATGGACGTGATAGCTGTTGGTGATATAGTTCTTGTCGGTGATGCCGGGCACGATGCCAAACCGCTTCTGCAGGCACTTGGCGAATTTGTAGGTGGTGGATTCCAGCGGAGTGCCGTAGAGGGAATAGTCCATGTTTTCGGCCTTCTTCCACTCGTTGCACTTGTCGTTCATATGCTGCATCACACTGAGGGCGAAGGGCTTTGCACCGGCGTCAGTGTGGCTCTTGCCGGTCATATACTTCACGCACTCATACAGGCCGGCGTAGCCGAGACTGATGGTGGAGTAGCCGCCAAAGAGGAGTTTGTCGATCTTCTCGCCTTTCTTGAGGCGGGCCAGTGCGCCATACTGCCACAGAATGGGGGCGGCATCGCTGGGGGTGCCCAGCAGGCGCTTGTGGCGGGCCTGCAGAGCGCGGTGGCAGAGCGCCAGACGCTCGTCGAAGATCTTCCAGAACTTGTCGAAGTTGCCGCCGGAGCTGAGGGCCACATCCACCAGATTGATGGTCACGACGCCCTGATTGAAGCGGCCGTAATACTTGGGCTTGCCGGTCTCGGGGTCCACATAAGGGGTGAGGAAGCTGCGGCAGCCCATGCAGGTGTAGCAGTGGCCCTCGCCGTTCTTGTCTACCTTCAGCTCGAGCATCTTCTTCTCGGAGATATAGTCGGGTACCATCCGCTTGGCGGTGCACTTGGCAGCCAGCTCAGTCAGATAGTAGTAGGGGTCGCCGGGGTGGATGTTGTCCTCCTCCAGCACATAGATGAGCTTGGGGAAGGCGGGGGTGATCCAGACACCGGCCTC